>MDSY01048741.1_pt1 | contig 20391 bp, 17 predicted proteins | sample 811131 | NCBI WGS metagenome assembly MDSY01 (sample SAMN05326643, study PRJNA326480) | marine metagenome | isolation source: seawater | place: Atlantic Ocean: South West | collected 2010
AAAATTATATGAAAGTAATTATCATGAAGATCATGATGATTTTGGTGATTTTATTATTAAATTTGGAAATCCAACAGAACACCAAATAGACATTGAAAAAAAAGAACCTCTAAAAGAAGAATTAAATCATTTTTTATTATGTATTAAAGAAAATAAAAAACCATTAATCCATGGAACAGTAGGCATTCAAGCATTACAAACAGCCTTATCTGTAATGGATATTATAAACATAAAAAAACCAGCATAAAAATCAATAATAATTGTATTTCAAAATAAAACGTCCTATAATAACCTAGCAATTTTGTAGCACTAAAAGGAAATTAAATGTCATATTTATTCACATCAGAATCAGTTTCAGAAGGACATCCAGACAAACTATGTGATCAGATATCAGATGCCTTATTAGACGAAGCCTTAAGACAAGACCCCAGCAGTCGAGTTGCCGTTGAAACATACACAACAACAGGCCTTGTATTAGTAGGAGGAGAAGTAACAACAAAAGGATGGCTTGATACGCAACATATTGTCAGAGACACATTAAGAGAAGTCGGTTATACAAAATCAACCTATGGTATTGCTGCCGATGATTGCAATGTTATGTCTACCATTCATGAACAATCTCCAGATATAGCAATAGGTGTAAATAAAGGGTCCGGAATTTTTAAAGAATTAGGGGCTGGTGATCAAGGCATTATGTTTGGATATGCCTGCAACCAAACAGATGTGCTAATGCCATTGCCTATATATTATGCTCATAAATTAATGAAAAAATGTTCTGAACTACGCAAACAAAAAACATTACATTATTTAAGACCTGATTCAAAAGCACAAGTAACAGTAGAATATGAAAATAGAAAACCAAAAAAGATCCATACCATTGTAATTTCAACACAACATGATCCAGACATTGCCCATGAACAAATCGAACATGATATAAGACAATATTTAATTCCAAATGTTATCCCCGAAAATTTATTACAAGATGAGTATCAATTATATGTAAATCCAACAGGTCGATTTGTTATTGGAGGACCACATGGTGATACAGGGCTAACAGGAAGAAAAATAATAGTAGATACGTATGGAGGATGGGCCCCACATGGTGGAGGTGCATTTTCAGGAAAAGATGCAACAAAAGTAGATCGATCTGCAACATATATGGCACGATATATAGCCAAAAATTGTGTTGCCGCTGGTATTTGCGATGAAATTTTAGTTCAATTGTCCTATGCCATTGGTGTAGCTGAACCAATTTCAATTTTTGTTGATACGTATGAATCATCATCCTATTCAAATGACGATATCATCAAAACAATTCGTAAGACATTTGATCTTACACCAGAAGGAATTATAGAAACATTAGATTTGAGAAAACCACAGTTTAAACAAGTTGCAGCCTATGGGCATTTTGGACGAGACGACTTAAATTTAAGCTGGGAAAACGTTGATAAAATCGAATTAATAAAAAAAGATTTAAACAACGCTCAAACTCAAACTGTTTAAATCACCTATAATTCCCTCTAAAAAGAGGAAAGAATGAACCAATTTCAAACAGAATTAGATGTAGCAACAATAGACTATAACAAACAATTAAAAAACGATTTGACCGCCTACTTTCAAGCAACAAACCCTAAAATAGTTATCCTAGATATGTTTACAAATGGACTATTATCATATTACAGCAAAATACTCTTAGAAAACGTGTCACAAAATATGCATCTCATTTGCAATGATGCTCTATCATTTAACACGCTACTAAACGCTCCATCTAATTTATATGAGATTCCCCCAAATAAAAATTTTGTAGAAAACACAGCATCATTCCTCACAAAACGATATCAAACACATATTGGAATCGCCGTAGCAGGAATTCATGATTTTGAAGAAAAAGAAAATAAAATTTATATTGGTTATTCATTTTATAACAACACTATAAGTCGTATAATAGAATGTAGTGGATCACAAGAAATACGCTATAATCAAATTATTAACAGCGTTTTCGGCTATTTAAAAATGTTATTTATAAAATACCCAATCATAAATAAAAGGAGTTAAATATGGAAGATAATAAAACAAAAGCATTACAATTTGCCTTATCACAAATAGAAAAAGCACACGGAAAAGGATCAATCATGAAATTAGGTGATAATCCAGTGAACGAAATTGAAACTATCTCTTCTGGAGCCTTATCACTAGATTTTGCATTAGGAATTGGAGGCTATCCAAAAGGAAGAATTGTAGAAATTTATGGTCCAGAATCATCTGGAAAATCAACATTATCCTTACATGCAGTTGCAGAAGCTCAAAAAGTTGGAGGAACATGTGCCTATATTGATACCGAACATGCATTAAATTCTAATTATGCAGAAAATCTAGGTGTAAATCTAAATAGCTTATTACTATCGCAACCAGATTATGGAGAACAAGCCTTAGAGATAGCTGAAACTTTAGTACGATCAGGTGCCATCGATTTAATTGTAATTGATTCTGTTGCAGCCTTAGTTCCAAAATCAGAAATTGAAGGTGACATGGGCGACGCCCAAATGGGAATGCAAGCTCGACTAATGTCACAAGCATTGCGTAAATTAACAGCCATTGTTAATAAATCTAACTGTGTTGTAATCTTTGTAAACCAAATTCGAGAAAAATTAGGTGTTATGTTTGGAAATCCCGAAACAACACCAGGTGGAAGAGCATTAAAATTTTATTCTTCTATTCGAATTGACATTAGACGTGTTGAAACCTTAAAAAAAGGCGTCGATATTTATGGTATCGTATCAAAAATAAAAATTGTAAAAAACAAAGTAGCCCCACCCTTTCGCTTTACAGAAGTTGAAATAAAGTTTGGTGAAGGCATTTCATATGAAGCTGACTTAATTGATTTAGCAACCGAATTTGATATTATAGAAAAAAGTGGAACATGGTTTTCATATAATGGAAATAGAATGGGACAAGGAAAAGATAACGCAAAAAAATATTTAATCGACAACCCTGAAGCAAGTAAAGAAATAGAAAAAAAAGTTAAAGAAAAAGTAAATAAATCAAACAAAAAAGAAGAACCAAAACAAGAAAAGGAGACAATAAAAAAATGAGTTCATTAACAATACCATTCATAATAGGAATTGGTATCATAAGTTTTTCAATATCAACATATTATATTAAAAAAACATTAACCGATTCTAAATTAAAAAAAGCAAATAACGAGGCTAAAAATCTATTAAATAAAACCCAAAATCAAGCTGACAGAATTTTAAGCGATGCTCAAAACGAAATTAAACGTTATAAATCAAAACTAATTCAAGAGGCTGAAAATGAAATCAAAGCTCGTCACAAAACAATAGGTGAGCATGAAAACCGAATCCATCAAAAAGAAAATCAATTAACCCATAAAATGGAATTCATAGAAAAAGAAAAAGAAAAATTAAAAACACTACAAGAAAAAGAAAAAGAAATTATCAGCAAACTATCACATGAGCTAGAAAATGTGGCAGGAATGAAAAAAGAAGATGCTGAAAAAAAGTTATTTGAAAATGTAGAAAGAGATACACGACAACGCGTTGGAAAACTAATCAAATCTATTGAAGAACAAGGTAAAAAAGCGGCATCACGACGAGCAACCGAAATTATTACTGATGCTATACAACGAACAGCCGTAGATCATGTTGCAAGTATTACAACCAGCACTGTACAACTACCTGATGAAGATATGAAAGGAAGGGTTATCGGTAAAGAAGGTAGAAATATTAGAACATTTGAATTAATTTCAGGAGTAGATGTCATTATCGATGATACTCCAGGAACCGTAATTTTATCTGCTTTTGATCCCATTCGAAGAGAAACTGCAAAAATCACAATGAAAAAATTATTAGAAGATGGAAGAATTCATCCCAGTAAAATTGAAGAAGAATATGAAAAATCAAAAGAAGAACTAAAAGAACTAATTATTGATCACGGAGAAAAAGCAGCTGATAAGCTAGGTTTAGAGTTTCACCCAAAAATTATAGAATTAATGGGTAAATTACATTATCGAAGTAGTTTTGGACAAAATATCTTATACCACTCTTTAGAAGCAGCTCATATTGCAGGTGTTATGGCATCACAACTAGGTGTAAATGTAACCTTAGCAAAACGTGGAGCTATGTTACATGATATTGGAAAAGCCTTGGATTTTGAACGAGAAGGATCCCATACAACACTAGGAAAAGAAGTATGTGAACAATATGGAGAATCTAGTGAAATATTAAATTGTATTATGGCACATCATGAAGAAGAACCACCTGAAACCATTGAAGCTGTATTAGTTATGGTAGCTGATGCTATTTCGTCAGTAAGACCTGGAGCAAGACGGGAATCATTAGAAACCTATATAAAACGACTTGAAAAACTTGAAAAAACAGCCATGTCTTTTAATGGTGTAACTAAAGCCTACGCTATTCAAGCAGGAAGAGAAATTCGTGTTATTGTTAATCCAGAAAATATTAATGACGAAAGTACTTTCAAGTTAGCACAAGATATTGCTAAAAAAGTAGAATCTCAAGTTGATTATCCTGGTGAAGTTAAAGTTGCCGTTGTAAGAGAAACACGATCTGAATTTTTTGCAAAATAAAAACATGATTAAAACAAAAAAATTAATCAAAAGTTATTCAAAAAGAAAAGTTGTAGACAACATATCTATTGAAATGAAAAAAGGGGAAATTGTTGGTTTACTAGGACCTAACGGAGCAGGAAAAACAACTACCTTTTACATGATTACCGGCTTAGTAAAACCGGATAGTGGTTCCATTTACTTTAATGATACTGACATTACCACTATCCCCATGTATAAACGATCCCGCTTAGGTCTGGGATATCTACCCCAAGAGTCTTCCATTTTTAAAAAATTAACCGTTGAAGAAAACATATACATCTTATGGGAAATTTTAAATAATATCCCAAAAAAAGATTATGATAAACGCCTCAAAGAACTTTTGGGAGAAATGGGAATATTAAATCTACGACATTCAAAAGGTATTGAGTTATCAGGGGGAGAAAAAAGACGTGTCGAAATTGTAAGAACATTATCAACCAATCCTGAATTTATTTTATTGGATGAGCCATTTGCCGGAATAGACCCAATTGCAGTACATGAAATTCAAAACATAATTAAAGCATTACAAGAAAGAAATCTTGGAGTTGTAATTACAGATCATAACGTAAGAGAAACATTAGAAATAACAGATAGAGCCTATATAATCCACAAAGGAAAACTCATGTTATCTGGAAAACCAAAAGAAATCGTAAAAGATCCCATTGCCAAAAAGTTTTACTTAGGCAATGATTTTAGTTTATGAAATTAATTGATCGATATATTATAAAAGAATTACTAACTCCATTTTTAAGTGGAATTTTAGCATTTACAATCATCCTGTTAGGAAGCACTGTATTATTTGATTTAATAGGAACGGCTGTTAAATATAATATACCTTTCATGACTGTCTTATTTGTAATTATTCTTAAACTTCCATATGTAATTGGAATAGCAATTCCAATGTCAATTTTATTTGCTACAATAACCGTATTTGGACGTTTAGCAAACGACTTAGAAATATTAGCCTTACGCTCAAGCGGAATTAGTATAGCAAGACTACTAATCCCAGTATTTTTTGTTGGCTTATTTATCAGTTTAACAAGTTTATGGTTTAGCGAAGTATTAATTCCAGCATCATCAACAACCGCCAAAAATTTATTACTAAACTATAAAAATACTAATAAACCAAATATTCAATCCAACATCAATGTCACCGAATATAAAAATAACTTGCCCTATCGAATCATCAATATAGCCGAAAAAGACGGTTTAAAATTTAAAAATATAACCATAGCTGAATATGAAAAAGGAAATTTAGAACGATTAATTCGATCTAAAACAGGACAATGGATTGATGGCGGTGGGTGGGTTTTTTTTAATGGAATTATGCATATTTTTCAAACAGACAATCACAGTAAAATATCTGTAATTAAATTTAAAAAAGAATTCATTAATATCGATATCAATCCGATTAATTTAGGAACTAGAAACAAAAGTACAGAAGAAATGAATCAAAAAGAACTAAAAGAAAAAATAGACTTTTTAAGTAAAACAGGAAAAGACCCAATTAAATTAATCATGGACTTACATATGAAAAATGCAATTGCATTTTCATCGTTAATCTATTGTTTTCTAGGAGCTGCTATGGGACTAAAACCACATCGAAGCTCATCTGCTATGGGAATAGGATTAAGTTTAATCATAATTTTTGCCTATATCATTTTAATGGCAATAGGAACCGGGTTAGGTCTATCAAAAACATTCCCCCCCATAATTGCAGCGTGGTTTCCAAACATCATTATAGGAACTGCAAGTATTATTTTAGTAAGAAAATTAGCAAGTAATTAACACTATATCTAGACAATACTACCAACTACTGTATAATGTGCCTTTATCATTTTCTATAAAAAAATATAGAAATTAAGGAGTCAACATATGATCAGCGTATTACCCTTATTTTGGTGGATAGCCCCACTGTCAGCGATAGTAGCATTATTAATCGCATTTACATTTTTCAGAAAACTATTAGGTTTATCTGAAGGAAATGAAACCATGATAGAAATTGCCGGCTATGTTAAAGAAGGTGCCATGGCATACCTAAAACAACAATACAAAGTTGTAGCCATTGTATTTGGAATTATTTTTATATTATTAAGCTTAATGGCATTTTCAGGTGTTCAAAGTATATTTGTCCCATTTGTATTTCTAAGTGGAGGACTATGGTCCGCTGTTTCAGGTTATTTAGGAATGAAAACAGCAACCAATGCATCAGCAAGAACAGCTGCAGCTTGCCAAACATCATTAAACAAAGGATTAACAGTCTCATTCAGAGGCGGCGCTATTATGGGCCTTGTTGTTGTGGGCTTTGGATTACTTGATATTTCAATTTGGTTTCTTGTACTAAATTTAATCTATGATCAAAACTTATTTAATGTCGCAACTCCTCTATTAGCAAAATTAGGGCACTCTGAATTAACACCAACAATTATAGAATCGATAGCCTTTCAAAAAGCAAAATTAGTAACAATATCAAATACCATGTTAACGTATGCCATGGGAGCATCAGTAATGGCTTTATTTGCAAGAGTTGGTGGCGGTATTTTCACAAAAGCAGCCGATGTTGGAGCTGATTTAGTAGGAAAAGTAGAAGCTGGAATTCCTGAAGACAGTCCTAAAAATCCAGCAACAATAGCTGATAATGTAGGCGATAACGTTGGTGATGTAGCTGGAATGGGAGCTGATTTATACGAGTCATATTGTGGATCCATCCTAGCTGCAACAGCATTAGGCGCATCCATTGCAATTAATAGTTCATCGATGGGAATCGGAAATATTGTTATTCCTATGGTTGTAGCAGCCATTGGAATCATTTGTTCATTAATAGGAATTTTCTTTATCCGAACAAAAGAAGGAGCTACACAAAAACAGTTATTACATTCACTATTAATTGGAACAAGTCTGTCCGCTATATTAGTCCTAGTATCACTAGCTACATTAGCAATGACGGGAATTATTTCATGGGGATTATTTGGAAGTGTATCGGTAGGTTTAATTGCTGGTTTTATAATAGGCCAAGCAACCGAATACTACACATCAGATACTTTTAGTCCAACACAAAAAATATCAGAATCATGTAAAGAAGGGCCTGCAACAAATATCTTAAGTGGTATTTCAACAGGAATGATTTCAACAGGAATTCCGGTTATCACAATCGTTATTGGAATTATGTTATCATTCGCATTTACAGGTGGTTTTAGCGATATTACAAAAGGAATTTATGGAATCGCATTTGCAGCTATTGGTATGTTATCAACATTAGGAATTCAACTTGCAACAGACGCATTTGGCCCAATCGCTGATAATGCTGGAGGAAATGCAGAAATGGCAGGTTTACCAGGCGAAGTACGTGAAAAAACAGATGCATTAGATTCATTAGGAAATACGACAGCAGCAACTGGAAAAGGATTTGCAATCGGATCAGCTGCATTAACAGCACTCGCACTCATCGCAGCTTATCTAGATACCATAAAACAATGGTTAAGTAATATTGCAGGAGAAGGTATCCATTATATTGGAAATATAGGATTTACAAATGGAGCAATAACAGCAAAAAACATGGTAAATATTGATGCTTTAACTATTGAACAGTTAGTATATATTTTTCAAATAAATATTATTAATCCAAAGTTTTTATGTGGAATTTTTATTGGTTCGATGGCCACCTTTGTCTTTTGTGCATTAACTATCTCAGCTGTCAGTAAAGCAGCTGCCGCTATGGTAAATGAAGTAAGACGTCAATTTAGAGAAATTAAAGGAATCTTAGAAGGATCAGCAAAACCTGATTACGCTCAATGTGTTAGCATTTCTACAACAGGATCGCTAAAAGCGATGATATTTCCATCAACATTAGCTATCTCTATCCCAATTATAGTAGGCTTATTATTTCATATCCCTGGTGTCTTAGGCTTATTAACAGGAACATTAACGACAGGGTTTGCTTTAGCTATTATGCTAAATAATGCAGGTGGTGCATGGGATAACGCTAAAAAATATATTGAAGCAGGTAATGGCGGTGGAAAAGGATCAGATTCTCATAAAGCAGCTGTTATTGGAGATACAGTTGGAGATCCATTCAAAGATACTTCCGGACCATCATTAAATATCCTTATTAAGTTAATGACTATCGTTTCCATTGTATTTGCAGGTGTTATTTTAAAATACGGACTATATTTCTAAACTAAAACCACATAGTAATAATAAAAAAGGCCTTTAGAAATAAAGGCCTTTTATGTTTTATAAAAGAAAAATATGATAAAATTGCAAAACATAATATTTAAAGGAAAAACATGGCTATAAGAAACCCCGCAAAAATACAAAAAGAAAAACAAAAACAACATCCAAAACATGTATCAATAAATTACGAACCTTTACCATCATCAAAAAAAATATATATTCAAGGTAAACAATTCAAAGATATTCAAGTACCTTTTCGGCAAATCAGCTTATCTGATACCAATACCGATACAAAAAAAGAAAAAAACAATCCCATTAATGTTTATGATTGCTCAGGAATTTATACGGATCCTCACTATGAAAAAAATATTGAAATTGGTTTACCCGAAATAAGAAAACAATGGATTCAAGAACGAAATGACACAGAAAGACTAACAACAGCAAGTTCTATTTATTACCATACAAGAAACCTTAATCAAAATAAACAAACTATCCAATTTCCTAATAGACGTAATCCCTTAAAAGCAAAAGAAAATTACAACGTATCTCAAATGCATTATGCCAAAAAAGGTATTATTACAGCAGAAATGGAATATGTAGCTATCAGAGAAAATTGTGAACCGGAATTTGTAAGACAAGAAATAGCTAAAGGAAGAGCCATTATACCCGCAAACATAAATCACACTGAAGTAGAACCAATGATTATTGGCCGAAATTTTAAAGTGAAAATTAATGCTAATATTGGTAACTCTGCCATTACTTCTAGCATCATTGAAGAAGTAGAAAAAATGGCATGGTCCATTCGTTGGGGTGGCGATACCGTAATGGATTTATCAACAGGTCAAAATATCCATGAAACCAGAGAATGGATTTTACGTAATTCTCCGGTACCCATAGGAACTGTCCCCATCTATCAAGCATTAGAAAAGGTAAATGGAATAGCTGAAGATCTAACCTGGGAACTATATCGAGATACCTTAATAGAACAAGCAGAACAAGGGGTCGACTATTTTACAATTCATGCCGGTGTGCGCTTAGCCTATATTCAATTAACTCAAAAACGTTTAACAGGCATTGTCTCACGTGGTGGCGCTATTATGGCAAAATGGTGTATGACCCATCATAAAGAAAACTTTCTTTATACCCATTTTGAAGAAATTTGTGACATTATGAAATCCTATGATGTGAGTTTTAGTTTAGGAGATGGGTTACGTCCAGGATCTATTCAAGATGCCAATGATGATGCTCAATTTTCTGAATTAAAAACGTTAGGAGAATTAACTGAAATAGCTTGGAAACATGATATTCAAACAATGATAGAAGGTCCAGGTCACGTTCCCATGCATTTAATAAAAGAAAATATGGAAAAACAACTAGATATTTGTAAAGAAGCCCCCTTTTATACCCTAGGACCACTTACCACCGATATAGCACCAGGTTATGATCATATTACCAGTGCAATTGGAGCCGCTCAAATTGGATGGTATGGAACCGCAATGCTTTGTTACGTAACTCCTAAAGAACATCTAGGCCTCCCAAATAAACATGATGTAAAAGAAGGTATCATTGCTTATAAAATAGCAGCACATGCCGCTGATCTCGCAAAAGGACATCCTTTAGCACAAGAACGCGATGATGCATTATCAAAAGCGCGTTTCGAATTTCGGTGGGAAGATCAATTTAATTTAAGTTTAGACCCAGAAACTGCTAAAGCCTACCATGATGAAACATTACCAGCAGAAGGTGCTAAAGTAGCTCATTTTTGTTCAATGTGTGGACCTAAATTTTGTTCAATGAAAATTTCTCAAGAGGTACATGAGTTCACAAAAAACAAGCCATAAATCACATCAGAAAAAACCATTATGATATCAAGAAATTTTAAGATATTATAATAGGTACGATGAGAGATTCCCAGATAACAATAGATAATACCTCAGAACCAATACAAGCTGAAAAAGAGCTTATAGAACCACTCATAAACATTGAAAGCCCATCCCTATCCAATGAAGAAAATGAACCACTTTGCTTTACTAGTGATTCTATATTAAGTAATTATTAAATAATTTTTATAACGTTTTTATAATTTCAAACAAAACTTCATTACGACGAAAAAATGGAGGAACATAAGGCGGATTATAAAATGCATAAATAGGTTTATCTACAAAATCATACTCATGTTTAACTAGATAATCCCGGAGTTTTACTTCATGTTTAGCTAAATTATGACGACTACTAAATCCAGAAAATCGAATAGCCGCATAATGAGTATCTGTTAATTCTTTGATACGTATTCGAGAATCTATAGGATCCGGAACCTTATCTAAATGCATATGATTCGGCATAAAAAAACTAACATTCCAACCTTGATCATCAGCACGACTTTGAGAAACAGGTGCCGTCATCGCAATTGATGTTTGAGTCGTATTTTGACCTTGAATAAAACGAACTAAAATCCGAAAAGCATCACTAGCAGCCTCGCCACGATCACCCATCGTAGTTACTTCAGCACTAACAACACGTTGATAATCACGAATTTCAATTTTTCCATCTTGTTTAATAACCGTATAAGGTCGTTCTTCTACTCCCATAATAACTATAGAAAACCATATCATACTAACCATTACAATCCAAAATTGTTTCATAAAAGAATTATAACGCAAAAGAACTATTTAAACATTAACACTCTATTAAAAATCAAATATGAATCATAATATTATCGAAAAACAATCAGCTATGATAAAATAATCACAACAAATTAAAATAACAATGAAAACAATAACAACGTTAACAGAAGGCATGAAACTTATTCATAACGGTAATCAAATATATACCGTTACACAAGAATTAAGTAATGATTTTAAAGAAGGCGATAAACTAATTTTTATCCCTGACTCAAACGAACCTATTCATATCCCTAAATTTGCAACCGACTTAGTAGCAAAAGAAATAAAGCTAGCTAAAGAAGGATTTTATGAATTAGCATCCGCAACAGACGAACAAATTAATACATTTTTTGACCAATTTAGTACTAATTTAGCCAATGATACTATCTGGGAAAAAATACAAACAATTAATCATGATGATATAAAAGTAGCAAAAGAAAAAAAGAAATCTACAACACGCTTAGAAGCAAATGACACATGCCGTAACAATATGATAGAAGGACTTCAACAATTTAAGAACCAACCCCTCAAACGCTTATCCAAGATACAAACAATATCCCATGAAACATGGTCCGTAGAATTATTAAAAAATCCATTAGGGGTTGTTGGATTTGTATTTGAAGGACGTCCTAATGTTATTGCCGATGCAACAGGTGTGCTAAAAAGTGGTAATACCGTCGTATTTCGAGTTGGCCAAGATGCCCTACAAACCGCCAAAGCTATTATGGAACTAGCTTTATATCCAGCCTTAGATCAAGCAAATCTATCTCGAAATTGTATTCGACTCCTTGACCACACTTCTAGAGCCACCGCATGGGCCTTATTTTCCAACAAAAACTTAAACCTAGCAGTTGCTAGAGGCAGTGGGCATGCAACACGCGTATTAGGCAGTATAGCCTATCAACATGGCGTACCAGTAAGCTTACATGGAACAGGTGGAGCATGGATGATGACCTCTGAATCAACTGATCCTCAACGATTACAAGATGCCATCATAGGATCCTTGGATCGAAAAGTATGTAATACCCTTAACACAATCTGTATCTTAAAATCACATCAAGAAACATTACTCTCAGCAACATTTAACGCATTAGAAAAAGCAGGAAACTATCTTAATGAATCCTACAAAATACATATAGAATCTAATTCATTAGCATACATATCAAATGATAAACTTAACCTAAAAATTAATGTAACACGAGCAACCGGAACACAACAAGAAAACCAATTTGAAACTATCGATATAACAAAAATAGGTACCGAATGGGAATGGGAAAAAACACCTGAAATAACATTAATTGTAGTCGAATCTATCGACGAAGCAATTAAATTATACAACACCTACTCCCCCCAATTTGTTGCCAGTTTAATTACTCAAAATGAAACAGAATTAACCTATTTTTTTAATCATATCAATGCGCCTTTTGTAGGAAATGGCATGACACGTTGGGTTGATGGCCAATATGCCTTATTAGCACCTGAACTTGGATTATCAAATTGGGAAAATGGACGTCTTTTAGCACGATCCGCCATATTAAGTGGTGATTCTATCTACACAACCCGGCTAAAAATGATTCAAAAAGAATCTAACCTTAAACGATAAACCAACTAAACTAAACTACTGTCTGCGCCACTGGCAAAAAAAAAGCAGAATGTTGTGCCACTAAGTCTTGTAAATCCGATTTCAATTCTTGTAATTCAGATGTCATCTTATCACGATATTTATGAGTCTCATTAACTAATTTAGGAATAAGCTCATCATAATAAGAAATACCATCTAAAAGATTATCTTTAAAACCTTGAATATATTTTAATTCAATTGAAGTAGCCGTCTCTGACACTTTTGAAACTTCTGTTTTAAAATAAGATAAATACATTTTAAGTTCACTAATAAATAAATTAGGTCTATATTTATCATTCAATAAATTTAATCGCCCATAGATATGTCCAATCATATCTTTTAAAGAAGCCAAACGAGAAAAATAAGCTAAATTAGGACCAGGACATACAGCAGACTTTAAAGGACGTTTGTTCGTAATATCATTTTTTAATAAAGCACCCGCTGCCAAATCTTCACATAAACACGATTTTGCAACAACCAAAGCAATAGATTCTTTTAAAATATCAGGATCTAGATTTAATGATTCCAACTCTTTAATTTTTCGTCGCTGATAAAAAATGGATGCTGTACAAACAGGCTTTTTAGAAAACTCTGTATTAGAAACCAAATACCCTTTTGGACATGGACTTCCAGGCCTACCATTCTCAAATCGTTCATACTTTTGTTGCTCACTTAACGTATTTCGAACCGTATTAAACGGAACCCCTAAAGGCGAAACTGGACTTAAATACAAATCTTTTTCTTCTGCATTAAGTAATACCATACGTGTTTCATCATCTAACAAAGTAACATCTGGAACCAATAAAAACGGGGTTGCCCACCCTGTTCTCTTAACCTGGTAATGATCAATTAAAAATCGATTCTCATTAGCTGTTCCTATACCCCCTTGAACCGTAATATCAACAAAAGGCATCGATTCAAGCGTATCTTTATTTAATTTAGCTAAAGTTCCATTATAAATAAGAAATAAGGATGATACCAACTCTTTCTTTTGTACTTTAAACTCTTCTAAAATAGGGCCCATCAAATACCCATCTGTTGCAAAGGCATGTCCCCCACAATTTAACCCAGATTCAATACGATACTCAGATACCCAAATCCCTTTTTTAGCTAAAAATTTACCTTGTGTTAACGAAGACCTAAAATCAGAAACCTTTAATACAACTCTTTTCTTGATATTACCTTGCTTATCTGGAAAAAAATCTGCGCAATTTTCTAAATAAGCAAACAAACGTCGATTAAATCCAGCAGAGAAAATAATCGATGCATTTAATGTTGAATTAGCAAATCCTCTTAAAGCAGAAATAGCATCTGAATAATAAGAATCTCTTTTTTGAGCTTGTTTATCATAAGTATCTCGATCAAGCTTAGTCATAATATTAACATCAATCGAACCTGGTTTAACCATCTCTCTTAATTCTGATTGTAATTTCTCTTTAATCAATTCATCATCTTCATTTAACATAGCTACATAAGCATGTTTCACAAGTGACGTATCCGGTAATAAATTAAAATACATAACAAGATCAGATTTCGAATCATCAAATGATTCTTGCTTAATACGATCGATTTGGTCATTAACCACACGATCTAATAAATTTAAATAAGCAGTAATTCGCTTACCACGAAAATCATCATCATCTTCTGTAATCGCTTCATAATCAAACTTAAATAACGATGAATAATGCTGACGCATTTCCTCACACAACTCATCATCACACAATGAAACAACCGACGAAATACCAAAACGAGCCACCTTTAAAGGTGTATCAATCGTAAAAGCTGTACCCATCACAGGAATATGAAACTCATGTTCCTGACTTAAAAGTTGACTAGTCATACACAAATTCTATACGATAAGCAAGAAGATGTACATAAGATCAACAAAAACTAGACTTAACTTTATATTTCAAAAAAAAATTATCTACGCGCCAAATCAATATTTTGAGCTACCTGATCCCAATTAACAAGATTAAAAAAAGCAGCAATATAATCAGGACGACGATTCTGATAATTTAAATAATAAGCATGTTCCCAAACATCTAAACCTAATACTGGAACACTTTGATCTTCACAACAGCCAGGCATAATAGGATTATCTTGATTAGCCGTTGAACAAACTTTTAAAGATCCCTCAGAATGAACACAAAGCCATGCCCAACCACTACCAAAACGAGTAGCTGCAGCATTACTAAACTCCGTTTTAAACGCATCAAACGAACCAAAAGAAGACGATATTTCAGTTGCTAAATCACCGGTTGGTTCTCCACCCCCATTAGGCGATAAAATAGACCAAAACAAATTATGATTAGCATATCCCCCTCCATTATTACGAACAGCAGCACGAATCGTATCTGGAACTTCATTTAAATTCTTTAATAACTCTTCTACGGGTTGACCAGATAAATCAGTCCCTTCAACAGCCGCTGCTAATTTTGCAGCATAACCTGCATGATGTTTGGTATAATGAATTTCCATTGTTTTAGCATCAATATGTGGTTCTAAAGCATCGTAAGAATAAGCTAACTCAGGTAATTGATAAGACATAATGAACCCTCCAAAAATAAATAAATTAAAATGTAAGATTTATCATAGCAAAAAAAAACCTAAAAGAAAATTACAAGGACTTTAATAAATCTAACAACTGCCACTGAGGGTTCCCCATAACCGTATCAAAATATAATGTTAAAGACTCTTTAACAACATCCATTTGATTTAATTCCTGAGCAATAAAAGCCTTTTCTAAATAAAGCAAATCATAAGAAGATGCATGCTTAAGCCCCATATCTACCAAAGATAAAGCATCTTTAATAAACCCTGTTTTTCGTAATGCTTTAGATTTTAAAAGAATAGCATTTAAAGAAAATCCCCCATAATCAAACAAAATAAAATCTGTATAATGTATCACTTGATCATAACATCCAAACTCATACAATTTGGAAGCAATTGAAAACAAAAAAACATAATCTGATTGTTGATCAAGTGTTAAAGATTGTTTAGCCTCCCTCACAAATTCCAAACATGAATCAAGCGAATTAGCTTCTTGAATCTTTAATGTATAACCATAAACATCTTGACCAGGTTCTGTTGTATCTAAAAGTGCTGTTACATCACGTTTAAATGTCATACTTTTTAAACGTGTTATAACGCCCATTTGATTTTCTGAATCTGGAAATTGAGACGATATAAATTGCAAGTTATGTCGATCACAATACTCTTGCAATAAAAAAAATGGAATAGAATAAAAATAACAAATACCAAATCGACCAAAACTATCTAAGTAATCTTTTGATTGGCTCACATTAATAGAGGCAAAATCATAACAAAGTAACATAAAATTATCCGCCATTTGTGTTTGTAACGAATCCAACATTTCCCACCAAGCTGAAGAAAAATTAAAAAATCCCTGATCTGTTTTTGCTTGTTTTTGTAACCAAGCATCCAAAATCCCCGTTGAATCTAACGCTAATGCTGAACAGGGTTGAGATTCCCAAACAATATCCAAACAATCATGTATACGAGACAAAACCGACACCATATTATCCGTAATTGGATTGGATAAAAAAACATCAATATCATCTTTTTTCCAAGTAACAAGATCCCCATCACACATAAACTGCAAAATAGCGTCATCTTTAACTGAAACAGACACCATCCATTCAAATAATTGGCCCTCTCTTAATTCTAAAGTTTTAACAGGAAATGTATCCAATAAATAAGTTAAAATACCAACATGAAACGGTTGATCCAACTGAACATTATGAATATCAACTAACTTAGATTCCACATGATTAGAATGACTAATAATAGGAATAGAATCAAAATCAGCAACTAAAGAAGCTATATTTTCCGTTACTAAATAATGAAAGGATACTGACGAATCATTTAGTTTTTGAATACATTTCTTAGCAAAAACACCATTACCCGAACCAAATTCAACAATATTAATAGACTGGTTTAAGTGCTCAGAAAACAATTGAATCATCTTAACAACTAAATCGGCATATTCATTACCTGAACTAAATGAAAATGGAATCGATTCAGAAAAAAAGTTAACAATACCACGCTGCCATGATTTCATACTTAAATCATGTAAAACACTAGACCCTAAAGACTTAAATGATGAATCAATCATAGAAAAACTAATCTTAATAATACTGTCTTTTTAAAAAAAAATATACAAAAGCCCTTGTACTCATTTTCCCTACCTTTTAAACTATCCTTACTTGAGTAAGTACAATGAGCAAAAAATATATTTACGATGATAATAAAAATGGACCCTTTTATGTACATGATGCATGCATCGCCTGTGATACCTGCACGGATATTGCTCCCAAAAACTTCAAATTAACCCATGATTATGACCATGCCTTTGTGTATAATCAGCCTAATTCAAATGATGACATATCCTTATGCAATGAAGCCATAGACGCATGTCCTGTAGGAGCAATCGAGAAGTATTAATGTCACACATAACATGGACAACTGAAACCTTATATGAGGAACTAAAATCAGTAACATTAGGTGGAAATATTTGTTTATATACTCCAGAAATATGTGAAACATTAGTCCCCAAAATCAATCGAATTAATACCCTTAAAAAAGAAAAAAATGCTATTATTTTAGCCCATTCTTATGTTGTACCAGAAATCGTTCGCTGTGTTGCTGATTATGTAGGAGATTCCTATGGCCTTAGCAAACAAGCCAAAAACACTACAGCTGACACTATTATTTTTTCTGCTGTAAAATTTATGGCAGAAACAGCCAAACTATTAAACCCAACCAAAAATGTATATATTCCAGGAACCTTTAATGGTTGTAGCCTTGCTGATTCAATAACAACTCACGACATTAAACAACTAAAAAAGAAATACCCTAATTATGTTTTTATGTGTTATATCAATACAACAGCAGCTGTAAAAGCAGAATGTGATGTCTGTGTAACATCATCCAATGTATACGATATTGCAGAAAAAATTGATAGTAACTACATCTATTTTTTACCTGACAAACTAATGGGTAAAAATTTAATTAATGAACTAAAACGAAGAAACTGTCATAAAACAGTACGCTATTGGGACGGATCCTGTTATGTCCATGAAGAATATAATCCTGAAATGATTGATTATGTAAGACTAAAACACCCTAACATTTCTGTGTTAGCTCATCCAGAATGTAGCCCTGACATTGTTGATCGTGCTGATTATACAGGATCCACATCACAAATTATTAATCATGTAAAAGATACTAACCACGATTCCTATTTTTTACTGACTGAATGTGGCCTAACAAGCCGATTACAAACCGAAATTCCAAACAAAAAGTTCGTAGGAACCTGTACCATGTGCAAATACATGAAAGCCAACTCTTTAGATAATATTGAAGCTGTCTTAAAAAGTCCAACTGAAGCACAAAACATAAGTATTGACTCAGAAACTCGACACAAAGCCATTCATTGTATTGAAAAAATGTTCGAATTGGCAGAATAACTAAAACAATTTTGATGGATTTAAAATAGTATTGGGATCAAAAAGGCGTTTAACACCTTTTAAAATAGCTAATTCATACTCAGAAAAATAAGAATCCATATAATCTTTTTTAGTTAAACCTATACCATGTTCACCTGTTAAAGTTCCCCCTAATTCAACAGCATAGGCCATAATCTGATCAATCATGGTACGTTTAGCAACTACCCAATCTTCTTCAGACAAAGATTCATTTAAAATATTAGTGTGAATATTACCGTCCCCTAAATGACCATAACACACAATCACCGTCCCCTTTATTGCCAAAGTAGGAATATAATTTAAATAATCCTTAACAACTCCTGAAGGAACCGTAATATCTTCAGAAAATTTATGCCGATACCTATCTCCTAAAGCATCCGAAATAGAGCGTCTCACTAACCAATATAAATCATCAGATTCCATATGACAGGAAGCATCAAACACATCGCACTGTTCAAGCAAAGCATCACGAAACTGATCAAGTCCCTCCTGAGAATCAGATTCATAACGACATAACAACGCAGGGCCATTTAAAAAAGAAATATCCTTATCCAAATACGAGGCAACAGCGGCTAAACAAGCCGGTTGAATACATTCAGCAGCCGAAAGTTGATACGATGATACCGAAAGTGTTTGAAAAAATTGACAAATTGATTGTAAAGAAGAAAACGAACACCAAAATGATTGACTAAAACGAGGCCTTGGAATCAGTTTTAACGTAATACTTGTAATAATCCCTAACGTTCCTTCACTACCAATAAGCAACGATTTAATATCATATCCAGCCACATCCTTATGACATTTACGTCCAAATGAAAAAGGTTTTCCATTTCCAAAAAAACCAGATACAGCCAAAATATAATCCCCCGTAACACCATATTTTAATGCATTAGCTCCCCCTGCATTTTCAGCAACATTACCCCCAATCGTACACCAATCTGAACTAGATGGATCAATAGGATACCATAACCCCTGTTCTTCAACAGCATGCTTAATATCATCTAAAATAGCCCCTGGTTGAACCACAACACAACGATTAGCAATATCTACGGTTGAAATAGCAGTCATTTTTTCAAATGAAACCACAATCCCATTTAGTTCAGGAATAGCACCTCCCGATTTACCAGAGCCCCCTCCCCTCACCGTAACAGGTTGGTTATTAGCATTAGCATACGCTAATACATGTTCAATATCAGCTTCACATTCAGGCACAATAACCAATGAAGGTAACACAGGATCTAGATAAGATTTATCAGCAGAATAATGTGATAAAAACTCTGAATCATTATGTACAGAACCTACTAAAGAATCCTTTAATTGATCTAAATTCATAATCATACTATACAAGAAAACAACCAAAATTTATATTAGGCAAACATCATTTAACCTAAACAAAATTTAAACTATTCTTTAATTGTTATTGCTAAAAGCACACATACAATAAAGCAATATCCTATCAAAAAAAAAGGGTTTCGAAATCGAAACCCTTTTTACACGAATTAAAAAAAACGCTTTAAATTACGCAATAATCTTAGTTACAACACCAGCACCAACTGTTCGGCCACCTTCTCGTATTGCAAATCGTAATCCTTCTTCACATGCTACAGGTATAATCAATTCAACATCAATTGAAATATTATCACCAGGCATTACCATCTCTACTCCATCTGGTAATATCACGGATCCTGTTACATCTGTCGTTCGAATATAAAACTGTGGTCTATATCCTTTGAAAAATGGAGTGTGTCTTCCACCCTCTTCCTTTTTCAAGACATAAACTTCTGCTTTAAATTTTGTATG
>MDSY01019175.1_pt1 | contig 20387 bp, 17 predicted proteins | sample 811131 | NCBI WGS metagenome assembly MDSY01 (sample SAMN05326643, study PRJNA326480) | marine metagenome | isolation source: seawater | place: Atlantic Ocean: South West | collected 2010
GCTGCTTGGTAAAAAAGAACTCATTCATTGGTTCTTTCTAATCACTTCACTCTTAGCTTTATTTATTTCTTTTGGTAAACATTTTAGTCCTATATATAATCTATTTTATAATTTTTTCCCTTACTTTAATAAATTTCGTGTCCCACATATGATTCTAATTTTACTGCAATTTAATATCGCGATATTAGCAGCATTTGGCCTAGATAATCTGATCAAAATAAGAAAAGAAAATATACCACAGTGGTTTTGGATATTTTGTGGATTTGCTGGTCTTATCCTAATTGTATTATCAATAGGAGGTCCATTTATTGAGTCTTTTATACGAGAAAGTTTCCCATTACCAAGGACATCTGATGCTTTTGCTGCACAAAAATTAAATAATCTAAGATGGGACTTATGGATAAATGATTCATGGCTAATGTTAATATTTTTTGCTTCCTTTCTTGTATTAATTTGGTTGCGAATTAACAAAACTATTTCAAAACAATTATTTTTTGGGTTAATAATCTTTTCAGGAGTAATAGATATCGCGATGGTTAATTATAAGATAATTGAGCCATCTAGGAAAAGTGGAAGATCCTCACAGCTAATTTCAAATAGAGCAGTAAATAATTTTTTTAGTACGGACGAAATTGTAACTTTTCTTAAATCAGATCAGAATAATTTTAGAATTTATCCTATTGGACCATTATTTGGTGAGTCAAGATTTGCAGCTTTTGGACTAGAATCAATTGGCGGATATCATCCTGCAAAGTTAAAAATCTACAATGATTTTTTACAGAAGACTCGCAATGCGGCTTCTATACCTGTTCTACGAATGATGAATGCAAAATATTTAATTTCTCCTCAGAAAATTGAAAACCCCTATTTATCATTAGTTAAACAAGATATGCTGAAATCAGCTCAAGGAAATATACCTGTAGAAGTATATAAATTATCAAATTTTATGCCAAGGGCCTGGTTCGTAAAAAATATTCAAGTTATAGATGATAATGATGTGTATCAAAAAATTATTGAACCAAACTTTGACCCCCAAGCTTTAGCTTTTGTGAATAAGATGGTTGATTCTCCATCCAAAGAAAAAGCAGAAATAGTTGATTTTGAAAAACATTCAAATAAAATAACAATTTCAACAAAATCATTAGGAAATCAATTTTTAGTTTTAAGTGAAGTTTATTATCCTCTTAGATGGAAGGCATATATTGATGGGGATAAAGCTGAAATTTTAAAAGTGAATGGAATTATCAGAGGTTTAAGTTTATCGTCAGGTGACCACAAGATAGAGTTTATTTATGACAAGTCATCATTTTCTTCTGGTAGGATAATTTCATTTATTTCATTTAGTCTTTTATTATGTATGCTGATGGTTGGGGTTTATTTTAAAAGGAAATAATGAATCATTTTAGATTATATACAAAGATTAAGCTCGGAATATTTATTGTTGCCCTATTTTCAATTCTTGGAGTATTTCTCTATTCAAATTCTGTTGTGGATCAGCTACGTAGTGATAATAGACAAATTGTAACAATATATTCTCAAATAATTGCAAAGACAGTTAATGAAGACAATGATGAGAATTTGAATTTTGTATTTGATGAGATCATTAAAAAAATTCAATTTCCTATCATTTATTCTGATCCTGATAATAAGCCTATATTATCACGGAATATAGATTCTAAATCATTAGATGATCTTTTAAAGCCAATGGAAACTATGGACTCTCAAAATAAACCAATTCCAATTTCGTTTAAAGATTCTTTATCAGGTGATGATATACTCTTGGGGTTTTTGCACTATGGTGACTCAAGTTTAATACGAAAATTAAAGTGGCTTCCTTTTTTAGAGATTAGTATTGGTACAATATTTATTATAGTTGGCTTCATAGGATTTAATAGTATAAGAAATAATGAGAAACGGAATATTTGGGTTGGAATGGCTAGGGAAACTGCGCATCAACTAGGAACTCCCGTTTCAGCTCTTATGGGCTGGGTAGATAGAATCAAAAATCATCCAAATGATGTAAATAGTATAATAAAAGAGATGCAAACTGACTTAGATCGACTTGAACAAATTGGTGATAGGTTTAGTAAAATTGGTTTTACATCTAAGTTAGAAAAAATTTCATTAAATGGTTTAATTGATAAGCAAATCATTTATTTAAAAAAACGTTTACCTTCTTTAGGTAAAGATATTGAGTTATCCATTTCATTAACTGAAGATATAAAAATTTTAGGTAATGAAACTCTTTTAGCTTGGGCAATTGAGAATATTATTCGAAATGGAATTGATTCTATTAAGGGAAACAATGGAAAAGTAAAATTATCTATATCTTCAAATGATAAGTTTGCATTTATTCATATTGGTGATAATGGAAATGGAATTTTAAAAAAGGATAGAAAATATATTTTTAAACCAGGTTTCAGTACTAAAAAAGGTGGATGGGGTTTAGGTTTATCTTTAGTAAAAAGAATTATACATCATATTCATGGCGGAGAAATAAAAATAGTATCAAGTGATTCTATAAACGGAACTCTCTTTGAAATCCGCTTGAACAAATTTCTTTAATTTTTACAAATAAATACCAATTCATTGGTAATTTATCATTTAAAAAAAGGATATAAAATTGCACTATATTTTATTATTTGCTAGTGGGCAAAATAATCAAGGTGGGGGATTAATGGCTTATTTGCCATTTATTTTAATTTTGGCTATTATGTATTTTTTGATGATACGTCCGCAAGCAAAGCGACAAAAGGAAAAACAGAAGATGCTTGAAGCGCTTAAAAAAGGTGATCGTATTGTTACCATAGGAGGTATTCATGGTACTGTTAGTGGCTTTAAAGGAAAAGAAAAAAAGATGTTAGCTCTTAAGTTGGATAAAAATACTAATATTACAATTAATCGTTCTGCAGTATCTGGTTTACTAAATGAAATTGATCAAGATGAGGCTCAGCCTTTAGAGGAGCAATCTTAATGTCTGTTCTTGAAGTTGTGCACTATGGTGATCCTATTCTTAGAAAAAAATGTAATTCTGTAAAAGATTTTTCAAAACTTGAATCATTATTAAATGATATGTTTGATACTATGTATGAAGAGAACGGTATAGGTCTAGCAGCAAATCAAGTTGGTTTTGACATGAATTTGTTTATTATCGATATCTCAGGTATAGAAGAAGATGAAAAAACGCGTGTTTTTATAAATGGTGAAATAATTAATAGTGAGGGTGAGTCCTGGTTTGAAGAAGGATGCTTATCTATACCTGATATAAGATTAAATGTTAAAAGGCCAGATATAATTAAATTCAAATATCAAGATGAAAAAGGTCAAGAATTCGAGGAAGATTTTGACGGCTTGCTTGCTCGCGCTATTCAACATGAAGTTGATCATCTTAACGGAGTATTTATTGTAGACCGAGTATCTAAAAGTGAAAAAATGAGTGTAGCCAAAGAATTAAAAGATATTGAAAAGAATTCTTTTGCAACTCTTAATAGTAGAAAGGCTTTTGTACTTTAATTTTTTTTTGAACTTATTTTTTTTGTAGCTATCTAATGAAAATTATTTTTATGGGTAACTCAGAGATTGCATGCCCAATTCTTAATGCATTAATAAAGTCAAAACATCAAATTTTATCGGTCGTTAGCAATAGTCCTAAAGCTTTAGGTAGAGGGATGACCTATCAATATACGCCAGTTGGGGAATTAGCAAATAAATTAGATCTTAAGCTTATTTCTGTAGATTCTTTAAAAAACAAACAGTTCATAAGTGCAATAGAAAAGCTTCAAGCTGATATTTTTGTAGTAGTAGCCTTTCGGATTCTTCCCAGCATTTTATTATCTTTGACTAATAAAGGAGCAATGAATCTTCATGCATCTTTATTGCCAAAATATAGAGGAGCTGCGCCAATTCAGCACGCAATATTAAATGGTGATAGTGAAACAGGAATATCTACATTTATTATTGATAAAAATTTAGATACAGGCCCTATACTGCTTCAAAAAAAAATATCTATATCTAATCAGGATAATTTTGATACACTTTCGAAAAAAATTTCAGATGAAGGCCCAGTGCTAATATTAGAATCTTTAGATTTACTTGAAAAAAATAATTATAAATTATTTTCACAATTAGATAAAGAAGCAAGCTATGCACCAAAAATTTTAAAAAATGAATTGTTAATAGATTGGGCTCAAACAGCTAATCAAATTAATAATAGAGTTCGTGCTTTATCTTATTCAGGTGTTTTTACATTTATAAATGGCAAAAGAATCAAATTATATAAAACACGAGTTCATGAGAATAATATATCTTCTAAGCCAGGTAGAATTTCAATAATTGATAAAAAGAAAGTTTTTATTTCTTGTGCAAAGGATGATTTAGAATTAATTGAAGTTCAAATGGAAAATAAGAGTCGAATGTTAACATCAGAGTGGATAAAAGGTGCTCAAATAAAAACTGGGGATTATTTAGGTTGATTGAAAAAAATGCTCGCTATCATGCATTTCAGATTTTATTACACTTTGAACAAAGTAATAAACAGCTAAAAATAATAAGAAATAATTATTATGATATAAATAATCTTACTCAGCAGCAAATAAGTCGTTCCTTTGTTTTATCTAATGAAGTTATACGTTGGAAACGAAGATTAGATTACTGGATAGAAAAAAAAATAGATAAATCATTTAAGACATTAACTCCAAAGGTGATTCAAATACTACGCTTAGGATATTATGAATCAGTAATTGATAATGATGTCCCTTCATATGCAGCAGTAAACTCTTGGGTTGAATTAAGTAAAAAAATTTTTAATAGAAAAATTACTGGATTTATTAATGCTGTATTAAGAAAAAGTAATCAAATAGATGCAAATGAAAAAGATGCTAACCAATCAATTGGTTCTTGGTATTCATATCCTGATTGGTTAATTGATGATTGGGTAAAAAAATATGGTAAACTTAAAACTATAAAATTGTGTAATTGGTTTAATTTGCCAACTCATACAGATATAAGAATTAGTTCAGATTTAGATCGTATTAAAAAATATATTGATAGTTTATCAATCAAACATAAAAATAGTCCCCATTCTAATCGATTTATTAGAGTTCAATCTGGAATTAAACAAATCTTAAATAGCAAATTTTTTAAATCTGGAGTTATAAATATTCAAGATAGAGCTTCAGGAGCTATAGTTGAGTTACTTAATCCTAGTGAAAATTCTATTGTTTTAGATGTTTGTGCTGCTCCAGGAACAAAATCATTATATTTACTTGAAATGATGAAGGGGAATGGAACTCTTTTTTGTTCAGATATTAATCCAGAAAGGGTAAAAATTGGTTTGAATAGAACAAAAATTTTTGATAAACGAATTGAATGGAATTGTAAAGATGCGTCATCAGATCAATTTCCTCTAGCAGACTTTATACTTATTGATGCTCCATGTTCTAGTTCGGGAGTAATAAGAAGAAGACCAGATATTCGCTGGAATCGTTCAAAAAAAGATATTAGACTTATGGCAGAAAGACAATTAAAAATTATAAATAATATGTCTCAATATTTAAATCCAAATGGTATTATTGTATATTCTACATGTTCTCTTAATGATGAAGAGAATTGGGATGTGGTAGACTCATTTCTTAAATTAAATAAGGATTTTTATTTGGAATCAGCAAAAAACTTTATTCCAGATCAATGGATTAATTCTAAAGAATGTTTGGAAATATTCCCCCCTAAGCATAATGTGGATGGTATGTTTGCTGCTCGATTAAAAAAATATGCTAAATAAATCTATTCATTTTTTTATTGTTTTTAGCCTAATTGGTGCTCTTTTAATATTAATTATTGATTGGGTTGTTATGCCTTTATATATAAGAAAAGGTAAAACAGTTCGTTTAATTGATGTAAAAAATAAAACACTAGATAGAGCAATGCTCGAGTTGAGTTCTGAAGGGTTTAAAAGTATGGTTTTTGATACTCTTTACACTTCTGAAATTGATCCACAGATTGTTATAGACCAATATCCATCTTCTGGAGGAAAAATAAAAAAAGGTCGAACTGTAAGATTGAAAATTTCCCGTCCAGAAAAAATGATTTTCGTTCCTAATCTGGTAGGACAATCTAGAAGAAGTTCAGAAATTACTCTTCGTCAAGTTGGTCTTGAGATTGATACAATTTATAATGAATATAATCCTGATTATCCACAGGGTACCGTTGCATGGCAATTCCCAAAAGCTGGTGACTATATTAATAAAGGCTTAGGAATTCAGCTTACAGTCAGCCAAGGATTGCCTCCTGACTTTTTTCAAGTACCTCAATTGTTTGGGTTAAGTTTGAATAAAGCAAAAGAGGAAATTGCAAAAGCTAGATTAAAAATTGGAAAAATTTCTTATCAACAAAATGAGGATTTAGTCCCTTATACAGTTTTAGATCAGTCGATATCTCCTGGAACAGTTTTAGATCGTTCAAGTCAAATAAATCTGATAATAAGCATTTTAGATCTTCAAGATATTTTTGATAAACTTGAAAGTGAAAAATGATATCTAAATCTGAATACTTGAGAAAAGTAATTCATTTATTTAATCTTATTATTCCTATTAGTTATTATTACCTATTTCCTGAAAAGTGGGAATTCTTAACAATTATCATATATGCTACACTATTTATCATTTTAATTGATATTGCTCGAAATTTTATTCCTTTTATTCAATCAATTTTTTCTATATTATTTAATGATATGCTTAGGGAGCATGAATTAAAAGGAAAGCTAACTGGAGCAACCTGGGTTATGATTGGATCATGTATTACTATTGCATTATTTCCAAAAGCTGTAGCTATATTGGCTCTTATTTTTATGAGTATAGGAGATACGGTTGCAGGCTTAGTTGGAAAAAAGTTTGGAAAACATAAAATAGGTCTAAAGAGTTGGGAAGGATTTATTTCAGGTTTGGTTTTTTGTTTAGTTATTGCAGTATTATATAATCATTTGCCTACTCATGTATCAATACTAGGGGCCCTTTCTGCAATGATTTTTGAAACTTTACCAATTCCATTGGATGATAATTTTAAAATACCGATTGGTTCTGGTGGAATAATGATGATGTTTCTATAGTCTATTAAATGTCTTTTCTATTCCCCAATATGTTATGGAGCTTATTTGCTCTTCTTATTCCAATAGTTATTCATTTATTTAGTTTAAGAAAAAATCGTAGTATAGAATTTTCTTCTATACAACATATCAAGGCTATTAAGAGAGAATCAATAAGAAAAATAAAGTTATTACAATGGATATCAATGATTCTTCGAATGGGTATTATTGGAGCTCTGGTAATGATGGCGTCAGGTCCAATTATAATGAATCAATCTTTTTGGATACCAAGTGAAAAAGAATCGTTAGCAGTAATTATTGTAGATAATTCTGCAAGTATGTCAGTCAAAAATAATAATAAATCTTTTCTTGAAGATTCATCTGATCAAATATACAAGATAATTTCAAGTTTTGATGGATTGGTAAATCTTAATGTTTATCAAACAAGTCCACCAAAGTTATTATTTTCAGGAAATATTGATAAAGGTATGCATAGTAATTATCGAGAATGGAATTTTAATCAATCGATGGGTAAAGATAAAATATGGACATTTACTGATTCAATATTAAAAACTTTTGATTCAAACTTACCTAACAAAGAGTGTTTTATTATTAGTGATTTTGCAGTGATACCTCCAACAAATTATCAAAATGAATTTGTTGATTGGAGATTTTATTTTTTAGGTCAAGATGATCTCGAAAATAACTTAGCTATAAAAAGTATTTCGACTTCAAATAAAATTAAATTAGCTAACGAACTGATTAAACTTAATACTAGAATTGAAAATATGGGTATAGTCGAGAGGCGAAATGTTCCAGTTGAAATTTATTTAAATGATGAGAGATCAGGGCAAATTGTTTCACATTTTCAACCTAGTAAAGTTAAAGATTTTTTGTTTCAAGTATATCCAGGGAAAACGGGTGTGATTCGAGGAAAAATAGAGTTGCCTAAGGATGATTATTTATTAGATAATTCCATGACTTTTGAGTTAAATATTCCTGAACAAATATCTTGCAAGGTAATTGCAACATCGCAAGATGATCTTTTAATAATTAAAACTCTTCTTGAGTCAATTTCTGGGCCAGATGATTTATTTGATATAGAATTGAAAGTTAAGCCAGAAATTGATAAAATATTTTTGGATGATACCGATGTTCTAATTTTGCAAGATCCAAAAGTTTTTTCATTAGAATCAATCGAGAAGATTAAGAAATTTATATCAAATGGAGGAAGCATTGTTTGGTTTTCTGGAAACAACTATGAATCAATTGATGAAGTTGTTAAATCTAAATTTAATTTACCTAAATATTTAAATTTGGTTGAGCTTGAAGATGAATCATATTTTACAGTAAATATTGTTGACCGTGAAAATCCTATTTTGCAGGAATTAAATTTTCGTAATAGCGAATCTATTCTTCCTCAAATATTTAAATTTGTTGATGTACATATGAGTGATAATCAAAAAGAAATATTATCTTTAAATAATGGTTCCCCTTATTTAATTGAAATCCCAATCTTGGGCAGTCAAATTTACTTTTTTACTTCTATTCTAGATTTAAGATGGAATGACTTTGGAATGAAGGGATTATTAATTCCCATGATGTACAGATTACTTATGTTTACAGTTATTGATGAATTCAATACATCCACATCATTAATTAATGAACCAAAAGTAATTAAAGTGCCTAATAAATTAATTAATAATAAATGGATCGTAAAAATGCCTTCTGGATCTGAAATAATAGTTGTCCCAAACTATGACAAAGAGCAATTAGTTATTAGCAAGACAAATGAACTAGGATCTTATGAAGTTTTTGCTAATAATGAGTTTTACACTGCATTCTCAACAAAACTATCTCCATTTGAATCACCAAAAATTCGAGTAGATAAAGAAAATTTAATGAATGTGGTTGACAGTGAAAAATCTGTATGGATTAATCCTGATGATGATGTGGTAAGTATATTAAAGTCTAAGAGACATGGTCGTTCAATCTGGAGAACGTTTTTAATTATCGCTATTCTTTTATTTATAGCTGAATCAATTATTAGTCGTCCTAAAGTTGGAGCAATAAAAAACTAATATAAATGAATAATAATAACTTTTCTCAAAAAGAGAATGTTCTTTTGGTAGGTGTAATTTATGGCGAATTAGATGAAGAGAAAGTTTGCGAGCATCTTGATGAACTTTCATTACTTGCTGAGACAGCTGGTGGAAATGTAATTCGACGCTTTACACAAAAAATATCTAAAGTAAACTCTTCTTATTTTATTGGTAAGGGAAAAGCTGAAGAAATAATCCGTATCGCAAAAGATTTAAAAATTTCAAGTATTATTTTTGATGATGAACTTAGTCCATCACATCTAAAAAACTATAATAATCTTTCTAAAGAAATAAAAATAATAGATCGTAGTATGCTTATTTTGGAAATTTTCAAACAGCGTGCTCAAACTAAAGAAGCAAAAACTCAAGTTGAGCTTGCACAATTACAATATATGCTTCCAAGACTTACACGAGCTTGGACTCATCTCGAACGTCAAATGGGAGGGATTGGAACTAGAGCAGGAGCAGGTGAGACTCAGATTGAAGTTGATAGACGTTTAATACGAACACGTATTTCAAAATTAAAAAAGGATTTGAATAAAATTGATAATGAACGGGAAGTTCAAAGTAAAAGGCGTGGCAATCATTTTAAAGTCACATTAGTGGGCTATACCAATGCAGGTAAATCTACCTTAATGAAGGCTATATCTGGAGCAAATGTTTTTATCCAGGATCAATTATTTGCCACTTTAGATACAACAACTCGCTTAGTTGAGTTAGACAGTGCTCATTCAATCATGTTGAGTGACACCGTTGGTTTTGTTCGAAAATTACCACATCATTTAGTGGCTAGTTTCAAGAGTACTCTAAAAGAGGTAGTTAGCTCAGATCTCATTCTTATGGTGTTGGATTCATCTTCAAAGCAAGTCTATGAACATTATAAAACCATTATAAATGTTTTAAAAGATCTTGGCGCTGAAGGACATAAAACATTAATTGTTTTAAATAAAGTAGATAATGAAGATGTAGAAAGTCAAATAACATATCTTAACCGCAAATTTCCCAAAGGTGTATTTATATCTGCACTTAATCAGCTTAGAATCAATGTTCTTTCTAGAGAGATAATGAATCTTATGGATGATATGTATCAAGTTGTAGATTTCCAATTTTCGTACAAAGAATCAAAAGCTTTAGCTCAAGCACAAGAAGGAGTAGATGTATTGGAAAGAAATTATCATGATGATCATGTTCAGCTTAAGATAAAGGGGTCTCGCTGGCGAATAAATCAAATTCAATCTAGTCTTAATAAATAAGAAACCCCGAAAAATCGGGGTTTCAACTATCTTACTTCAGAGACGATTTCAGGATCCGTGTGAACACGGTAGAGGTCTCTGTCTTCAGCAAACTTCCTTCATCCCGGTAAACGAGAAAGGCCTGTTTTTTGACTCCAGAAGATGATCTCAAGGATTATTATTGTAGATCCTGAAATTCAATGACTGAAGTAAGAAATATTAATTATTTTCACTAGAGTGTACTGCAACGGCAACACTTGCATCTCCTGTTACATTTGTAACAGTACGCATCATATCCAATATTCTATCAACTCCTAAAATTAAAGCAATTCCTGCACTTGGTACACCTACTGCCTCTAAAATGATAATGAGCATAATTATCCCTGCTCCTGGGACTGCTGCAGTACCGATTGATGCTAGCACAGCAGTAAAAACAATAGTTAATTGTGCACCTAAAGTAAGATCCATGCCTAGTGTTTGTGCGATGAAAACGGCAGCTACTGCCTGATATAAGGCAGTTCCGTCCATATTTATAGTTGCGCCAAGGGGTAAAACGAAGGCTGAAACTTCTTCAGAGACTTCCAACTCGTCTTCACATCTTTCCATCGTTACAGGTAATGTGGCACCACTTGAACTTGTTGAGAAAGCTAGTAATTGAGCTGGTGCTATACCTTTATAAAAGGTTTTAAGATCCATTTTTGAAAATATTTTTAAGACTGTTGTATATGTAATTAGCATTTGAAGGATTAATCCAATAATCACAGCTAGCATGTAATAACCAAGCGCACTTAATAATTCTATGATATTGTTTAAGTTATTTCCAGCAACAGATGTAATTGTATCGGCAATAAGAGCAAAAACACCAATAGGTGCAAAAAGCATAATATTATCTACAAGTTTTATTACAAGTTCATTGATGCCTTCAAAAAAATCAAGAACTGGTTTCCCTTTATTTTTTGGAATTTGAATTAATGCTATTCCTACAATAATTGCAACAAACACTACTTGGAGCATATTCCTATTATTTGAAGCAGAACTAAAAACATTATCTGGCACCATATCTACTATAGGTTGAAGAAAGCTACGATTTTTAGCATCGTTAGCTGCTTCCAATCTACCCGAAGCAGCCACTTCATAAGTCTCCTGCAGCTTCAATTTCATATCTTCAGGAACAGTATCACCAGGTTGTAAAATATTAACTGAAACTAAACCTATCGTCACAGCTACAGCTGTGGTTGCTATATAAATAGTTATAGTTTTCCCACCTATTCTAGATAGCTTTTTAGTATCAGATAACGAAGCAACTCCAGTAATTAATGATGATAGAACTAATGGAACTGCAATTAATTTAAGCAAATTAAGAAAAATTTTACCAAATGGAGCAATCCATGCACTTGTAAAATCGCCTAATCCTTGGGAAGCAGCAAATATTCCATAAAATAGTCCTAAGACAAGACCAATAATTATTTTCCAATGTAGTTCTAATTTCATGAGATTTCTTTCTTAATAAAGTTATTAATTGTCATCATCATATTCAGACTGTTTTTTAATATTTGAATATTTTTTATAATATGAATTTCCAATTGAGGAAAAAAAAGATAACAGTTTATTTTTTTGTTTATTATTTTGATCGACTTTTCGAATTAATATATAGGATAATGTATCAAAAAGATCTTGGATATGAGCAAACAACTCCCCAAGACTTTTTGCTAGAGATTTTTTATTCATTGATAAATTTTAATGCAAGCTTCAAATCTGTAGTTGGGATTTTACATGCAAAATCCCTACATACATAAAATGTAGTTTTATCATCTATACTTTCTTGTGTCATTGTCCACTTTGCTAATGGGGTTAATTTATTTGATTTATCATCAATGTCTTTAAAAATTATAACCTTACTTGGGATATAAATCGATTTAATTTTTTCGATTGCTAATTTTGTTTCTGGATCTTTCCCAGATCCAACTACTACAACTTCTTTGGGCTCATTTGATTCAAATAAGAATGCATTAAGCATATGCGCAAATGCAGAGGGAGTATTACTAATTTCTTTTGAAAAAGTCATGAAAATTTTATCAGAGATTTCTACCCATTTTGTCTCACCAGTTATTCGATTTAATTTAATAAAATTCATAGCAGCTACAGAGTTCCCTGAAGGTATTGCGCCATCATAACCAGTCTTCGCTCTGACAATTAATTTTTCAGAATTATTGCTACCAAGGAAAAAAGCACCATTTTCAGTGTCCCAAAATTCAGAAACCATAATTTCACTTAATTTGATTGCCTCTGATAAGTAAATAGTATTAAAAGTTGCTTCATATAATTCAAGTAGTCCCCATATAAAAAAAGCATAATCATCTAGATGAGAGTCAATACCAGATTTTCCATTTCGATATCTTTTTAGCAGTCTACCATTTTTGTCTGTGAGATTTTTTAAAATAAATTGAGCGCTATTTTCAGCTTGTTTGATATAATCATCAGAATTAAAAACATCACCTGCTTTAGCAAAAGCGGCAATCATTAGTCCATTCCAGTCAGTTAGAATTTTATCATCTTTGAGTGGATGTATTCTTTTTTCACGAACCGTGTATAAATCATTTAATATTTGATTAATTTTATTATTTGCCTTTGGTTTGTTAAGATAAAGAATATTTTTTAGTGTTTTTTTACCTAAAGCTTCATCTATATAATTGCCACTCAATTCTATATTAAAAGTCTCAATTATTAATTCTGCATCTGCGCTACTCAGTTTTTCCTTCAACTCTTCTGCTGTCCATAAATAAAATAATCCTTCCTCTCCTTCACTATCAGCATCTTCTGCAGAATAAAAACCACCTCGTTTATCAGTCATATCTCTTTGAACATAGAATAAAATTTCTTCAACAACTTTTTGATAAAAACTATCATTTGTAATCTGGAATGCTTCAGTATATGCTAATGCTAACATAGCTTGATCATATAGCATTTTCTCAAAGTGTGGCAATAGCCATTCTTTATCCGTTGAATAACGATGAAATCCAAATCCAATATGATCAAAAATTCCACCTAAACGCATATTTTTTAATGTTTTTTCAGCCATCAGCAGTGATGTTTTATCACCTGTCATATTGTGATAGCGAAGTAAATAAATCAAATTATGTGGAGATGGAAATTTTGGTTTATCTCCAAAGCCCCCATGCTTATCATCATAACGATTTACAAATTGTGAATAAGTATCTACTAATATGGATTCTTCTAATTGATCACCAAGTTCTTTTTTATTTGAGTCGATAAGATACTTATTTATTTGGTTTGCGGAAAGAACCAAGTCATCTCTTTCTTTTTCCCATGCTTGAGAAACTGATGGAAGGAGTTCCATCATCCCAGGTCTACCACGCCTTCCTCGTTTTGGGAAATATGTTCCAGCAAAGAAAGGGTCCTTATTTGGAGTCATTATAATAGTTAGAGGCCATCCTCCTCGGCCAGTCATTGCTTGACATACTGTCATATATAAATGATCAATTTCCGGTCTTTCTTCTCGGTCAACTTTAATTGAAATGAAATTTTCATTTAATAATTTAGCTACTTCTTCATCTTCAAAAGACTCTTCTTCCATTACATGGCACCAGTGACAAGTAGAATATCCTATAGAAAGAAAAATTGGCCGATCTAATTCCAGTGCTTTGTTAAAGGCTTCTTTTCCCCATGGATACCAGTCAACAGGATTATTTTTATGCTGCAGTAGATATGGACTCGATTCATTCGCAAGTCTATTCAAATTTTTTTCCCCTTGATTATTATTTTGAGCTATTGCCTGGTTAAATTGAACTATATATAAACATACAAATGTAGTAAAAAATAATAATTTATTTAATATGTAGTCTATTTTTGGAAATTGCATGTCTAAAATTAATTTAAATGTTATGTTTTAACCAACATAGAAGCATATTATGATTCATTTCGCAGTTATACTAGTATATTTATTTACTCTTATAGGTATTGGGGTTTATAAATCTAACAAAATTAAAACCCAGGCTGACTTTTCTGTTGCAGGTCGATCGTTATCTCCATGGGTTTTAGTTGGTACCATGCTTGCAACCTGGATGGGTACAGGTTCTATCCTAGGGAATGCCGGGAAAACTTATGAAACTGGCATGGCAGCTTTGATTTTGCCATTTGGAAGCATCTTGGGTATTATCATTTTAACTCAAATTGCAGGAAAAGTAAGAAAATTTGAAAAATTTACTGTTCCAGAAATTTTAGGCGAAAGATTTGGCCAGGGTTCTAGGGTACTTTCTGTAATTGCACTAGTGATTGCTTATTTAGTAATTGTTAGTTATCAGTATAATGCAGGAGGTGCAGTACTTCATACTGTCCTAACAAACGATTTAGGACAATCATTGATTTCTGTTGAAACAGGTACGATTATTGCAGCAATATTTATTATATCATATACTGTTTTAGCAGGACTTGTCAGTGTTGCTTACACAGATGTTGCCAATGGGATAATAATATTATTTTCTTTTTTAATAGCTATCCCAATCTTTTTTGTTGAAGCAGGAGGATTCTCTGGAATGGAAGCCTCTTTTGATCTGATGGGTAAATCAGATCATATGAAATTTTGGGGTGTGTATTCAACATTAGATATAATCAACTTTTGTCTACCTCCCTTTCTATTGATAATGGGTGATGCAAATATGTATCAAAGGTTTTTTGCTAGTAAATCTGCAGAAGGTGCAAAATATGCAACTAAAGTATTAATCCTTGCTGTTGCTATAGCCGAATTGATGATTATTATTGCCGCGTGGATATCATCTAGTATGATACCTGATGCAGAAGTAGGTAAGTATGTATTGATTTACGCATCTCATGAATTTTTACCAACATTTATTGGTGCGATAATGATGACAACTATCGTTGGAATTATTATTTCAACTGCAGATAGCTTTCTCCTTGTACCAGCGACAACTCTAATGCGAGATATTTATTTAAATTATATAAACCCAAAGGCAGATGAAAAAAAGATTGTATTATATAGTCGTATATTGGTTTTGATATTAGGTATACTAGCCTATTTTGTTTCATTAGGCTTCGCTCGTTCAGAAGGTTTCTTTGAAAGAGCACTATATGCATATACTATTTATGGGGCTTCTATTACACCAAGCTTGGTTGCTGCTTTATTTTGGAAAGGTGCAACTAAGCTAGGCTCTATCGCATCAATAACAACGGGTGTTGTAGTTACATTATTATGGAAAGAAGCATCTTTTGTCCAAAAAATCGTTCCTTCAAATATTTATAATAATATGGATGAAGTTTTACCAGCCATAACCCTATCAATTTTATCTTTAGTTGTTGTAAGTCTATTTACAAAAAAGAATTAGGTTCTATTTATTATGGGGGGGTTGTTTTTCTGTAATGGTCCTTTTGATTTGATATCCCTTTGATAGTATTCAAAAGTTTTACCTGTGCCTTGCCAATTTTCAACTCGGTTAATAATACGAATATCCCCAGTAAATTTAGCTGATATTCCATTAATTACATGGCCTGTTATAAAATCAATATGATTATGTTTTTCAGCCCAACTCAAGAATACGCGTTTTAGCATTTTTGCATATCCATTACCTTTAAACTCTGATTCTACAACAAATGCATAGGTATATAATGTATTGTTCTTGCCAAAGTTTTCATCCATTCTTGCCCATGGTTCATGGCTTAATTCCTCTAGTGGTATACCAATAATATATCCAATTATTCGTTTTCGATATCGTGCGATAAAAGGTAAGGCTCCTTCTTTATTAAAGTATTTTTGAATTGTTTCATGTGTAAGAATTGCTTTTTTGCCATAATCTACTTCAAGGGTTTTAGAAATTAAAATTAATTGAGAATAATCATTCTCACCTACATGTTTTAAAAGTTCAATTTGGAAAGGACCACTGGAAGCGATGACTTGTATATCTGAAATTGGAGAATTGCTTAAAGAAAGTTGATTCATTGATGTGGAATTTAATTGGCAAATTATTATTTATAAACATGATACATTCTTTTTTCAGGTTCACCATTAAGCAGAGTAAATTCAATGGCAATGGAATCATTTAATAAACGACTTTTAGATGAAATAAAAATAAAGAATAGTCATCTATGTATTGGTTTGGATATTAATCCTGAGGGATTAAATAATCCAAATTCATCTTTAGAGGAATTAAAATCGCATACCTTTAAAGTTATTGATGCTACAAGAGACCTAGCTGTGGCATTTAAACCAAATTTAGCATTTTTTGAGAGGTGGGGAAGTAATGGCTTTAAATGGCTAGAAGAAACCATGGATTATATAGGTCCAGAAACAATTACAATCGGGGATGCCAAACGTGGTGATATTGGAAATACCGCAAAACAATATGCAATGAGTTTGTTTGATCATTTTGGTTTTGATTCTATTACTTTAAGTCCATATTTAGGTTATGACTCGATTGGCCCTTTTGTTTTGCAATCAAACAAAGGAGTTTTTCTTCTTTGTCGAACTTCAAATTCCTCAGCTAAAGATGTCCAAGATTTAAGACTTTCGTCAAATCAATTATTATTTGAACAAATAGCTAGATTAGCCGTTAAATGGAATAAAAATGATAATATAGGTTTAGTTGTTGGAGCAACTATGCCAGAGGAAATTACTCGAGTGAGAAATATTGCACATAATTTACCGATGTTGATTCCAGGCATTGGAGCTCAAGGAGGAGACCTTAAAAAAAGTATGGAATATGGCAATCAGAATGGTATAGCTATAATTAATATTTCAAGGGGAATTAGTTTTGCAGGAGATTTGAGTGAAATCGCAATTAGAGACTCTGCAAAACAATTTTTAGAACAAATGCGTGAGTATAGTTGATGGAAAATAAAGAATATTTGGATATTTTTAGAAAAACGGGTGCACTAATGGAAGGTCATTTCGTATTAACATCAGGTAGACATAGTTCTTCATATTTTCAATGTGCTAAGGTACTTCAATATCCTAAATATTTAAATTTATTCTCAAAAACTATCTCAGATCATTTTAAAACTTTAAATATAAATACTGTAATTTCCCCGGCTGTAGGCGGTATAGTAATTGGTACTAGAGTGGGTGGAGATTTAGATAAAAAAACTATTTTTGCCGAGCGTGAGGATGGAAATATGATACTTCGGAGAGGTTTTAGTATAACTCCTGGAGAGAAAATTCTCGTTGTTGAAGATGTCATTACCACTGGTGGCTCGGTTAAAGAAGTTATGCAAGCAGTTGAAGAATTAGGAGGCGAGGTGGTTGGCGTTGGAATTATCGTTGACAGAAGTAATGGAAATGTTGTTCTTCATGAAAATCAATTTTCTATTGTAAAATTAGAAGTACAAAGTTTTGATGAAAATGAAATACCTGAAGATTTGGCAAAAATACCTATAGAAAAACCTGGAAGTAGGAGTTTAAAGAGTTGAAAAAAATAATTGGGTTATTATTAATTGGAGTTTTGTTTATGAGTTGTGAAAAAGATAATGATGTTGCTGTTTTATCAACATCATATGGAGCAATGGTTATTGAATTTTATCCTGATGTAGCACCTATGCATGTTGAGAGCTTTAAGATTTTAGCAGAAGAAGGATATTTTGATGGTACAACATTTCATCGTGTCATACCAGGCTTTGTCATACAGGGTGGCGACCCTAATTCTAAAGATGATAACCGAATGAACGATGGAACAGGAGGTCGTGCAGGAAAATTTTTTGGTGGTAAAACTGATGCTTATGTTGGTCGCGAAGAAGACCCATCTACATGGACAATCCCTGCGGAGTTTAATGATTCATTACATGTTAAAGGAACTCTTTCAATGGCTAGATCTCAGAATCCAGATAGTGGTTCAAGTCAATTTTTTATTTGCCATGGGCCAACTCCACAATTAAATAATCAATATACAGTTTTTGGGAAAGTTATTAAAGGTTTAGACGTGATTGATAAAATAGTTAATGTAGATAGGCCCAATAAACAAAACCAATACTATGGTGGCCCTGATGGAGATAACCCTTTTGAAAAAGTAACTATGACAGTTAAAATTATGAAACAAAGTCAGGCAATGGAGACTTAAATATCAACTTTATAATTGTTATTACTAATTTTATATGATTAAAAAATTATTATTTTTATCTCTGTTTTTTACCTTCAGTTTTGTTTCTGCACAATTTGAAAGCCCAGTTACTTTATCTGCAAAAGTTGATGACATAGCAAGACCTGGTGAAGTCGCTGAAATAGTTGTTAGTGCATCTATGGACGAAGAATGGTGGATATATGCATTAAGAGATCAAGGGAAAGGTCCAGTTGCATCAAATGTAACAGTTGCTTCCGATATTGTTGAAAAGGCAGGTATGGTGCTAGAAGAAGAGCCAACAGAAAAATATGATGAAGGATTTTTAACTAATACTCGTTTCCATAAAGGTAGCGCAACATTTACGGCTCCAGTTTTATTAAGTGCAAATATATCTCCAGGGACATACGATTTAGAGGTATCGGTTCTTTTTCAAGTATGTAATACATCACTTTGTTATCCTCCAAAAGTAGAGGAATTAATTGTTCCTATAGTAGTTGAATCTGGGCCAATAAGGGATGGGAAAACAGAAATGATTATGGCGCCAGTTGTAAATACTTCTTCTATGGATATGAATCTAAGCGCAGAAATAGAAAAGGGTTTTTTCTCATTTATTTTATTGGCTATATCAATGGCCTTTTTATCTTTACTAACTCCATGTGTTTTTCCAATGATTCCAATTACAGTATCATATTTTATACATCAAGGTGAAGTTGGAGAAAGAAAACCTCTTAGTAATGCAATAATTTATACTTTAGGGATCATTGCAACTTTCTCAATTCTAGGATTTATTTTAGCGTTAACATTGGGTGCTTCAGGTGCTAATCAATTGGCAGCAAATCCTTGGGTGAATCTATTTATTGCCGCACTATTTATTTATTTTGCTCTATCTCTTTTTGGTATGTATGAAATAGAAATGCCTGCAAAATTAAAAGAGTTATCAATGAGTCAAGAAGGTAGAGGTGGAATAATTGGTACTCTCTTTATGGCTGTAACATTTACTCTTACGAGTTTTACCTGTACTGTTCAATTCGTGGGATTATTACTAGTTTCTGCCTCACAAGGTCAATGGTTTTGGCCATTCCTTGGTATGGTAGTTTTTAGTGCCGCATTTGCTTTCCCATTCTTTTTCTTAGCCCTTTTCCCTCAATATTTAGTCAAACTGCCTAAGTCTGGAGGGTGGTTAAACTCTGTGAAAGTTGTCATGGGATTTTTAGAAATGGCAGCGGCATTTAAGTTTTTAAGTAATACCGATTTGGTATGGGGTTGGGGATTTTTCTCACATAATGCAGTCTTAGCCGTATGGGCCGTATTGATGTTGCTTACTGGTTTTTATTTATTAGGAAAAATTCAATTGCCTCATGATTCTCCTCTAAAATTAATTAGTGTTCCACGACTAATGCTTAGTACGGCTTTTTTAACTTTTGGTCTTTATTTAACATCTGGTTTATTTGGTCAACGTATACATGGTTTAATATATTCTTATTTACCACCAAAGATTGAAGGGACGACGGGTGCTATAATAAGTAGCGGTCAATCTATGTCAGAAGAATTAACCTGGTATAGAAGTCTCGACGATGCTTTAGTAGAGGCACAAGCTTCTGGGAAATCAGTTTTCATTGATTTTACTGGTTACACGTGTACAAATTGCCGTTGGATGGAAGCAAACGTATTTATAAAAAAAGATGTTCATGATAGATTCAAGGAAATGATCTTAGTCCAATTATATACTGATGGCGGACCCAATCATCGAGAAAATCAGGAATATGAAATTGAAAGATTTGGGACTGCGGCATTACCATTTTATGTAATCCTAAGTCCAGAAGATGAAGTGATTGCTACTTTTCCAGGAATGACAAGAAATATTAATGATTTTATAGATTTTTTAGATGTTGGA
>MDSY01148518.1_pt1 | contig 20384 bp, 17 predicted proteins | sample 811131 | NCBI WGS metagenome assembly MDSY01 (sample SAMN05326643, study PRJNA326480) | marine metagenome | isolation source: seawater | place: Atlantic Ocean: South West | collected 2010
AGATTACAAGAAAAAGAAAATCTTTTATCAAAGATATAGTGGTAATTCAAAAAAAAGTACAAGAAATTTTAAAAGATAATGTTTCAGTTAAATTAAACAGACCGACTTCCTCTTATGAAGATGATTATAAAGAATATGATTATGATGATTATGAATTTTTCTTATTACGTTCAATGAAATCATGTTCAATTAAGCGAAAAACTAAATCAATAGAATTAGATTGCAAAAAATATCCATTAAAAATAATAAATCAAAATATTGAAATTAATTTTTACTATTAATCTTAGTGTATATTTTAACTGGCAACAAAACAAATAAAGTCAAAAAAACATAATCTAAAGAAGAAGCAATAATACTACCTTTTAAAGAAAATATAAAAAGAAAGTATAGAACAAAACTATTTTGAAAATTTTTTTCTAAACCTTTTATAAAGTATAAAATAAAATAAATAATTGCTGACATAATCAAAGGTATTATCCAAAAGTTATCTCCTAGAAAATAATAACTTTCACCTATAATACCAAGATCTGCTGTATTCGTATATGGATACAGATTACTAATTAAACTTAAATCAAGCATAGTTTGATAATCATTTCCATAAAAAGACATTTTATCTTTTAAAAACTTAGAAGGTATTAAGGATTGCCAAATGTAATTAAATTCTGAAATATTACCGTGAAGCCTCGTGTAATAAATTATTGAGACTTCGTACAAGTAAGAAATTCTTCCAAAAATTGAAGATACTGCACCAAAGTAAGAGTTATATAAATTGTCTAAGTAAATTTCACCACTATAAATAAATCTTCTTATGGCTCCTATTAAAGTCCACACAATTGGTAAACATAAAAAAAATAATAATAAATATTTTTTATGTTTAATATAATTATTAATATAAATAACTAAAATTATTAACAAAAATATTACCTCCAGCCTTGAAGTATTTATTGCTGCTATAATGAAAACAGTAAAATAAGAAAAAATTACTATTGGCTTAAATAGTTTTTTTTCAAATGCAAAAAATGCTAAAAAAAGATAATTCAAATAATATGTTTTTCTAATTAACTGGCCAATAATATCTAGAGACATTAATTTAAAAAATACTCCAGTTCTTTGAGAAATATTTATACCACCATTAAAGAAATCAAATACCAGGATCATGAATAAAAATAAATTTAATAAAAAAAATAATATGGATATTTTTTTTTTAATATCATCTTGTAAATAAAAAATTTTATTTTCAATTTTAAGAAAGTCTGAAAAAGAAATTAATGCTATAATAAATATACTAACTATAAAATGAATTGGTTTATATATCTCAAAAATATCGTCATAGTTAAAAGAAGTATAAAAATTTCCTATTGTGATAGATTTTATGTCATAAATATTTAAAAAAAGTTGTATGTAAAATGTCAGCTGATAAGAAAAGAAAATTACTAAAGCATAAAATGTATATAAATAATGTTTACAACTAAATATTATAATACCTAAAAAAATTGAAGAAATTACAAAAAAAAATAAATCTGGATATTGATTAACAATAACTAGGCATATTATATTTAAAACGAAGAGAATTTTAAAATTTAAAAGTTCTTTAGTTTTAAATATTGAGGCCATCATCTATTTGCAATATAACGAATTGGATTTATGAATATACTTTTTTTTATTGGTTCATTTTTTCCTGCACAGGATGGAGGACCAAATAATTCAATATACTGGATAGCAAAACATTTAAAAAAGAATAAAAATATAAAAAATGTTGATGTATTTACCTTTTATAAAAGTTTAAGCTCAAAAAATATTAAGAAATATAACATCCGTGCAAATAAATTTGGAACAATTGACAATATAAACGTTATTTATTTTAAATACTATTTTTTTAGAATTTTAAGTCCTCATTTTCTCTATTATCTTTTTTTTAAACTTAAAAAATATGATTTTGCACACTTAAATTCTGTTTTCTTTTTTCCAAATTTATTATTTTCCTTGTCATTAATTATCAAAAAAGTTCCTTACTGTATTTCTTTAAGGGGTGAGCTAGAAAATAATGCAATAATATATAAAAAAAAAATTAAAATTTTATACATAAAAATATTTGCAAGATTTTTTCTAGAAAAAAGTAAATTTATTCATATAACATCACAAAAAGAGAGATCTCAAGCAAAGTACTTTTTTAAAAAAAAAAAATTTATTCTTTTACCAAATATTATTGATATTCCTATAATTGATAAAGTTAAACTTAATAAAAAAAATTTACTGTACCTTGGAAGAATTCATCCTAAAAAAAACCTAGAAACTGTCATAAGTTCCTTTTCACAAATATCAAAAAATATACATTATAAGATTAAGTTCATAATCGTTGGTACCGGGGATTTAAAATATATAAATAAACTAAAAGAACATGCAAAAAAACTAAAAATAGAAGACAGAATTGTATTTACTGGATTTAAAGATCAATTTGAAAAACTATATTATTTTAAAAATGCAAAATATTTAATACTTGCTTCTCATTCAGAAAACTTTGGAAACGTAATACTTGAAGCAATTAGTAACTCTACTCCTGTTATAGTATCTAATAATTTACCCTGGAAAATAATTAAAGAGTATAATCTCGGATTTTATTTTAAAATAAAAGAGTTGAATAAAATTTTAGTTGAAGCATTTAATATCAGCCATAAGGAATATATAAAAATGTTTAGATTAAGAAGTAAATTTTTAAATAAGTTCAACGCTGAAAAAAATATTTATCTATATTACAAAATCTACTCTAAATATTCAAAATGATTAGCACACTTATAATAACTAAAAATGAAGAAGTACATTTGCAAAGATTAATTGACAATGTAAAAAATATTTCAAATGAAATAATAATTCTTGATTCTTATTCAACTGACAAGACTAAGGAAATAGCTCTTGACAATAAGTGTCAATTTTTTCAAAGGACTTTTGATAATTTTTCTAATCAAAGGAACTATCTTTTAAATAATTCTAATATAAAAAATGAATGGATTCTCTTCATAGATGGTGATGAATTATTAACATCTGATTTAATAGATGAAATTAAAGATACAATTGATAAGACATCATTTGACTGTTTTTTTATAAAAAGAAGATTTATATGGAAAGACAAGTGGATTAAGAGAGGATACTATCCAAGATGGTTTTTAAGACTAGGAAAGAAAAATCAGATTTATTGTGACAACAACCCTGTCAATGAACACTTACTTTCAAAAAATAATAACGTAGGGTATCTAAAACACGATTTTGTAAATCAAAACTTAAATGAAAATACTCATTGGTTTAAAAAACACTTAATATATGCTGAATTTGAAAAAGATAGGTACTTCTCATATGAGATCTCAAAAAAAAGGAGAGTTTGGAACCGGCTACCTTTATTTTTTAGGCCATTTATTCTTATCATTTATAGATTTTTAATTAATTTAGTATTCCTGGATGGTTTAAGGGCTATTGAATATCATTTTTATCACTCATTTATATATAAAATGATAATAGACTATAAGATTTTAAAAAAAATTTTTAACAAATGAGATATCTTCAACAAAACTTAGGTAATGGTAAAATTTCTTTAGAAGAAAGCACTGTACCAGAATTAAGATCAGGACAAGTTTTAATAAAAACTTCAAAAAGTCTCATTTCTACTGGCACTGAAAGAATGCTGTTAGAATTTGGAAAATCTAATATTTTTTCAAAAATAAAAAATAATCAGGATAAAATTAATTTACTTTTTGATAAGATTAAAACTTCAGGTTTTTTTTCTACAATGGAAATTGTTCAAGACAAACTTTTTAAGCCAATACAAATTGGCTATTCAAACGTTGGAATTGTTCAAAAAAGTTTAAGTAAAAAATTTAAAAAAGGTGACAGAGTAGTATCAAATGGTTTCCATTCAGAATATGTGAAAATAAATGAAAATTTATGTTGTAAGATTCCAAATGAAGTAAAAGATGATAACGCTGTTTTCAGCATTCTTGGCTCTATAGCTCTAAATGGAATTAGAAAAATTAAACCTCAGATAAATGAAAATATTATTATATATGGTTTTGGATTGATTGGAATAATTGCTGCAAAAATTTTACATAACACTGGAGCAAATATAATTGTTGTAGATATAGATGAAAAAAAAAGAAAGTTAGCAGAGGAATTAGGTCATATTTTTATAAACCCTAACAATGAAGATTTAGAACAAAAGATTGATATATTTACAAATAAGTTAGGTGCTGACAGTATTTTAATTTGTACTTATACAGTTAGTTCTGAGCCTCTTAAAAACTCATCAAAAATTATTAGGAAATTAGGAACAATAGTTTTAATTGGTTCTTGTGACCTCAATATTTCAAGAAAATTAATGTATGAAAAAGAAGCGATATTTCAAATATCAAAATCTTATGGACCAGGTAGATATGATTATTCTTATGAACAAAAAAATATGGATTATCCAGCCGAACATGTAAGATGGACTTTGAATAGAAATTTAGAAAGTGTATTAAATTTAATTAAGCAAAAAAAATTAGACTTCACTGATCTTGTAAATTATGAATTTGATTTAGAGTCCTTTGATAAAGCCTATAAGAAAGTTTTAGAAGAAAAATCATTAAAAGCTATATTGCTAAGTTATAACTTAGATAAAGTAGATGTTAAAAAAAATGATGTAATTAAAATATTAACTTCGACAAAATTAACTAATGATTCAAAAAGTTTATTTTGTTTGGGGGCAGGAAATCAATGTAAAAATATTTTACTACCCCTATTTAAAAAAAATAAAATTACTTTTGAGAAAATTTATTCATCAAAGCCTTTAGATACCAATCAATTAAAAAATAAATTTGGATTTAATAAAGTGTGTAACAATGAAGATGAGATCTTTACTGAAAAAGATGGATTTGTATTGATAGCCACTCCACACAATGTTCATAGCGAGCAGATTTTGAAAGCTGTGAAAAATAAAAAGAATGTATTTGTTGAAAAACCCTTAGCTATTAATGATGTACAATTAGAAAATTTAGAAGAAGAAATTAAAAATGATCAATACTTACCATTAATTTTTTGTAATTTTAATAGAAGGTACTCCCCATTATCAAGAATTATTAAAGATAATTTAAACAAAAATATCCCAAAAAGAATTTTAATAGATATAAACTCTCCAAGCTATGGAGATGGAACAAGTTGGATCTCAGATGAAGAAGTTAGTGGTGGACCAATAATAGGTGAGTCTTGTCATTTTATTGATCTAGCAAAATATTTTGTGGACAGGCCAATTTCTTCATACGATATCAAGTGCAACAAAGTGTCAGAAGATTATACAATATTTTTAGAATTCGATGATAGTTCAACAGCATTAATAAATTACATGTTTGGTGGAACAAAAAAATATCCTAAAGAAAATATTAAGATTTTCTCAGGTGGAACTGTCAGTATTATTGATGATTTTATTAAGATTAATCAATTCGGTAAAAGTAAATTATCAAAAAAATTATTACTTGGTCAAGATAAGGGGCACGAAAATTCAGTAAAAACATTTATAGATCTTCTAAAAAATAAAAAAAATAACATCAATCAAGTGCTAGACTATATTGATACCACTAAAATAGCCCTCAAGTTAAAAGAAAATTGCTAAAAATAATTATTTTTTTTAATACAATAATAGATTTGAAATTGATTCAGGTAATACGTGGTTTCAAATATTATCTTCTATCTCATACAATAAAAAAAAAAACAAACTTAAAAAGTAATCTAAATAAAAAAAAAAAAGATATTTTTTTTATAAAATCATCAGATAAGATTATAGATAATAAAAACTTTATTATTCTTTCTCAAAAGATTAAGATAAGTGATAATTGGTTAATAAATTCAGACCCACTTTTAAGATATAACTTTTTCTATTTTAATTTCATTAATAACAAAAATAATAATAAAAATTATATTTTTGGCTTTATTAAAAATTTTTTTAAAACCTCAGACAATATAAAGGACTTTTGGGATCCCTATCCAACAAGTATTAGGCTAATTAATTTAATTAAATTTGTATCTAAGAATAATATTAAAGATGATGAGATTACAAAAATTATCTCTTTGCATTATATAAATATAAAAAATAATTTAGAATATCGACTTCTAGGAAATCACTTGCTCACTAATTTAATAGCAATAAATATTTTTTTTTCAGTATATAAATTTAAAAACCAAAAAAAAGACTATTATACAAAAAAACTACTATTAGAGATAGATAATCAGTTTAATGATGATTATGAACATATAGAGCTCACTCCAATGTACCAAGGGATTTTAATTGAACAACTTCTAGATCTACAAAATTTTAATAAGTCATATCAAAATAAAATATTAAACTTTGAGTTTTTAACTCGTAATATGCTTCATGCATATAAAAATTATCACACACCCAAAGATGAGATTTTCTTTTTTAACGACACAAATAATAATTCCCCAAAACCTAAAACATTAATTGAATATTTTAATAAAATATATGGCAAAAAATATTCTGTAAAAAATAATTTATCCAAAAATTTTTGGAAATTACAGACAAAAAATATATCAATTATGACGAAGTGTTGTGGACCAACTCCAATATTTAATCCTGGGCATTCACATGCTGATAATCTTAGCTTTGAGATGACATATAAAAATCAAAAAATATTCGTAAATCCAGGAGTTTTTTCTTACACAGGAATAAACAGGCTTAAATCAAGACAAACTAAAAGCCACAATACATTAGTATTAGCGAATGAAAATTCAAGTCAAATTTGGTCTAATTTTAGAATAGGAAAAAAAGCACAGACCACAGTTGAAAAAAAAAGTAATAAATTAATATGCTTTTCACACAACGGTTACTGTAGTTTATTCAAAAAAATAATACATAAAAGAAAAATTAATATTATTGATAAAAATAGCTTCACCCTAGAAGATGAGGTAAGTAATACAAAAAATAATAGTTATATAAATTTAAACCTTGATCCGTCTATAAAAAATTTAAAAATTAAAGGTAATATAATCAAATTTAGAAATAAAAAAGTTTATGGCAAGATAATACTTCGTGATCAGAAATTTAAAGTATACAAAAATTTATTTTATGAAAGATTTTTCAAAAAGAAGAATATGTTTTCATTACTAATAAATACAAAGCTTAACAAATCTATGCTAAAAATTGAAATTAATGGCTAAAAAAATTTTGATCATAATGGGTACAAGACCAGAGGCCATTAAATTAGCTCCTCTATTTCTTGCATTAAACAAAGAAAAAAATGTAATTTGTAAAATATGTTTAACTTCACAACACAAAAGTATGTTGAAAAATATGACCAACTTGTTTGGACTAAAACCAAGCTATGACCTAAATGTTATGAGATACAATCAAAACTTAACAGAACTTATTGAAAGAATTCTGAAAGGTTTAAGAAAAATCAAAGAAAAATTTACTCCTGATATAATTATTGTACAAGGTGACACTACTACAGCTATTGCTTCTTCACTATATGCGTCAATGAATAAAATTAAATTAGCCCACATTGAGGCGGGACTAAGAAGTTTTGATAAAAATTCTCCTTGGCCTGAAGAGATTAATAGAAAATTAATAAGTCAATTATCTGACTTAAATTTTTGCCCTACAATAAGAGATTATAGAAATCTTACTCGAGAAAATATTTCTAATAATTTTATACATGGGAATACTATAGTTGATTCTGTAGATTTTATTAAAAAAAATGTAATTCCCAAAAAAATAGATTATTTAAATAAAAAATTTAATATTTATCTTAAAAATGATTTAAAAATTTTTTGTACTATTCATAGAAGAGAAAACTTTGGAAATAATCTTAAAGCAATTTTAGAAGCAATAATTCAACTATCAAATAAGTATAATATAAATTTTCTAATACCAGTGCATCCTAATCCAAATGTAAAAAAGATAATTTACAGTAAATTAAATAAACATAAAAATATAACCCTATCAAAACCAATTACATATGATGAAAGTATCTTTTTAATTGATAATTCAGATCTTATAATGAGTGATTCAGGTGGAATACAAGAAGAAGCCTCAATCCTAAAGAAAAAAATTATAATTCTTAGAAATAAGACTGAAAGACAAGATGTCTTAAAAGATTTTGGAATTTTAGTCGGATCAAACAAAAAATTGATTATAAAGCACACATTAAATAATATAAATAATACTAAGAAATTAAAAAGAATTAAAAGTCCATTTGGTAAAATAGGATTAAGCAATATAATTGCGAAAACAATTATTAAATTAATATGAAAAATATATCAATAATTGGTGCAGGTTATGTTGGTTTTCCTACCGCTCTAATTATTGCATCTAAAGGGTTAAATGTTTCGTGTGTTGATATAGATAAAAAAAAAATTGAAAATTTAAAAAAAGGTATAAATTTTATTAATGAAAAAAATATAAATATTCTTTTTAAAAAAATAAGAAAAAAAAATTTAATTAATTTTACCACTGTTATAGAAAAATCATCCACCTACATTATATCAGTACCATCTGACATTACAAAATCTAAAAAACAAAATACGAAGCCTTTATTTGATGTTATAAAAAACATTACAAAAATTTTAGATATAAATAATCATATAATTATTGAAACCACTAGTGAAGTTGGGATTACTGAAGAAATCAAAAATTATATAATGCACAAAAGACCCGATCTATTTGATATAAAAAAAAATCCTAAGTTTTATTTAGCATACTGCCCTGAAAGAATCTTTCCTGGAAACATTCTTAATGAGCTAAAAACTAACCCTAGAATTATTGGTGGAATTGATAAAAATAGCGCTATTAAATGTAGCAAGATATTCAAAATTTTTAATAATAAAAATTTTATTACTGATTCAAGAACAGCTGAACTTGTAAAACTTACTGAAAATTCATACAGAAGTGTGAATATAGCCTTGGCGAATGAACTATCCATTATATCTAATAAACTTAATATCAATTTTGATGAACTTAGGAAATTAAGCAACCTTCACCCTAGGGTAAACTTGCTAAAAGCTGGTATAGGTGTTGGGGGACACTGCATACCCATTGATCCATGGTTTTTGGTTTCTAAATTTAAGATTAAACCAAATGTTATTAAGTCATCATTAAAACAAAATATTAATAAAACTAATGTAATTGTAAAAAAAATTTTAAATGAAAATAAAAATAGAAAGATTTTAATTTGGGGTGCAACTTATAAGGAAAATGTAACTGATACTAGAAATAGCCCTGCTGCATATATAATTAAAAGATTAATAAATGCTAAGATGAATATAAAAATTTTTGATAATAATGTAAAAGATAATGATAAATTTAAAATTTCATATAAAAAACTTTTTATAAAGAACCCAAAAAAAATAATTAGTGGCTATAATAATATATTGTTGGTTAAACATATGAGTTTTTTTAATTACATAAGTCAAATTTCAAAAAATAAATACAAAGATTACTGTGGATTAATTAATGAAAATTTTATTAATTTCTGACAATTATCCACCAGAAAATAATGCTTTATCTAATAGAGCTTATGCAAACTCACGTTATTTATCAAAACACCATGATGTTTCAGTTTTAACATGTTTTCCAAACTATCCTTTTGGAAAAATATTTAAGAATTACAATCAAAAAAAAATTATTTTAAAAGAAGAAGAAGAAAATATAAAGATATTCAGAATAAAAACTTATATTGCAAAGAAAAATAATGGAATTTTAAGTTTTCTTGATTATCTCTCTTTTGGAATTAATTCATTTTTATTTTCATTTTTTTTAAAAAAAGATTTGATAATTGCATCTTCCCCACCTCTACCAGTTGCTTTTTTTTCCTTACTTGCTTCAAAAATTACTTTTACCAAAAATATTCTGGAAGTAAGAGATATATGGAGTGACTCTATTTATGAATTAGGTATTTCTAGAAATTTGCTATCAATAAAAATTCTTAAATTAATAGAGCTTATTTGTTACAAATTAGCTGATAAAATTTTCTGTGTCACAGAAACAATGCGTCAAAAAATAATAAGTCACGGAATTAATCCTGATAAAATACTTATTAGACCAAATGGTTATATAAAATTAAAAAATAATTTCAAAAAAAGTAATTTAGAATTACATTTCGCTAGGCATAAGAATTATACAAACTTTACTTTTATTGGTACTATTGGAGAGTCTCAAGACTTTCAGATACTTTTAGATATTTCTATTTTTCTTAAAAATGAAAAGGTTATTTTTAATATAATAGGCGAGGGTTCAAGATTTCTATGGTTAAAAGAAAATATCAAAAAAAGAAACATTAAAAATATTTTTTTATTTAGTCAAAAAAAATACAATAATAATTTAACAATTTATAAGGATATAGATTATTTTTTTTCTTTTCTTAAAAAAATAAAAATTTTTGAAAGTGTAATTCCATCCAAAATATATGATCACATATATCAAAAAAAAATTACTTTATTCTATGGACCTAAAGGAGAGGCTTCAAAAATGATCAATACTAATAAATTTGGATACTCTACTCATAACCAGGCAGAGCTGTTAAATAAAATAAGATTTTTAAACTCTAATAAGAACAAAATAGTTTTTCCGCGATCTAATACTTACTATTTTTCAAGAGAACATGTTGCACTCAATATGATTAAAGATATTAATAAAATGCAATAATGAAAAATATAAGATCTATATTATCGAACGACAGTCTACCTATAACTTTTTTTTTATTTTTTATAATTAGTTTTATAATTGGTCCAGCTTCATTAGAACTATCTGCGCTAATGATAATTATTTTTGTATTTTATAAAAATAATAACTTTTTATCCTCTAAAAAATTTTTTTTCTTATATCCTTTTTTTGCTTGGATATTTATAAGCACACTCACAAATTTACTGAATCATGACTACTTGAATTCCTACAAGGGATTTTCATATAGTAGATTTCTTTTTTTTACCATTGCTATATCAATATTATTTCAAAATATTAAAAGCATGACAATTATAAAAAATATGATTTATCTTTTTTTATTATTAATTGTGTTTGACACTTTTGTTCAATTTATATTTGGAAAAAATATTCTTGGGTATCCACAATTACCTAATGGCAGACTATCAGGAATTCTGGGTGATGAATACATCATTGGAGGAGTAATTTTAAAATTTTTAATCTTAATTAATTTTATTTATATGTTTTTTTATAAAAGAAAATTTTACTTAAATTTTATCGAAATAATTATTGTTAATTTATTAAGTTATATAATTATTATTCTAAGTTTAGAGCGTTCGACAATTATTCTTTCTACATTTTACTTTATATTTACTATTTTTTTATTAAATATAAATTTTAAAAAAAAATTATTTGTATTTTTAACAATACTGCTGATTTTCACTGCTGCACTATTTAATTCTCAAAATTTAAAGACAAAAATTAATGATTCTGTTAATTTATTTATAAATTTTAAAGGAGACACAACTAAGGAAAAAATTTCTGTACCAGGTTATGTTGCTCACTTTTATTCAGCAACTGAGATCTTTTTGTCTAGCCCAATTACCGGTACAGGCATTAGATCATTTAGACATGAGTGTAAAAAATATGAGTCAAAAGACACAAAATTAAAAGACTTTTTTAAAAAAGACCTTTTAAAAAATAAAAAAACTAAGAATTTTGATAAAAATATCTGTACCACTCATCCTCATCACTATTTTTTTGAAATAATTTCAGAACTTGGTGGGGTAGGATTATTATTATATTTTATTTTAATTTTCTTTCTATTTCAAAGGTCTCCCAAATATTTATTTCCTACTTTAATTGTTTGTTTTTTACCTTTTGTACCTACTGGCAGTTTTTTTAATAACTACAACGCATACTTTATTTGGTTTTTTATGGGTATTTTTTTGAATTATGAAAAACTTAAAAACTAAAATTAAAATATCTCTTTTTTTATCAGCCATAACTATATTTATGGTACTTTTAATGGATCTTATAATTGGTAGATTTTTCCTAAAACATGACGAAACTGTATATAGAGTTAGACATACTATCTTTCACCACACTTTAAAGAAAAATTTTTCTTCAAAAAAAGCGCTTTGGGCAAATGGTTTTTATGAAATCAATACAGATATGAATGGTTTTAAAGTTTCGAAAATTAATCAAGAAAGAAAAGATAAAAATTTTGACATTCTAATAATTGGCGACTCTCAAGCTGAAGGCATTGGTTTTAAAGCAGAAAAAACTTATTATGGTTTATTAGAAAAAAAATTTCCTAAATTTAAAATAGCCAATATGGCTGTTGGTTCTTATTCTACCCAGATCTATCTTTCAAAACTTAACTATTATTATGAAAATAATTTTTATTTTGATCATGTAATACTTCATTTTGACATAAGTGATTTATTTGATGATTATTTTAAATATGAATATGATGAAAAAAATAATATTACTTTATCAAAAATGAAAAGTTCAAATTATTTTCCAGTGTTACTTAACAGTATAATTAAGATTTTTCCATTGACCTACAAAATATATCATTATTTTAAAAATTATGATGGGTTGTCTACTAGTAATAAGAGAAATATTTATAATATTCCTGCAGGTCAATATATGTATAAAGATGAGGATGTTTTTTTTAAAAAAGATGAAAGAGAAATTGCTATCAAAAAAACATTATATTTTTTGTCTAAAATACACAATCTCATTCAAAAAAATAATGGCAATTTAAGTATTTTAATAACACCTTGGCCAAGTACATTGAAATATTATGACCCAAATAACATTTTAGAAAATGAGTTTAAAAATTTTTGTATTTCAAGGTGTAAAAATTTTTTAAACTTCTTTCCAGATTTTTTAGATCTTTCTGATAAGTTTGGATATCAAAATATATCTAATGAATATTTTTTAGGAAAATTTGATGATCAACATTTTTCAGAAGAAGGACATTTTTTCATGGCAGAACTATTGTATAATAAAATTAAATAATAAATTAATTTTTTTTTTTAAGAATATAGTTTTCACAAATTAAGTAATCTAAATCTGTTGCTAAAAAACATTTATATGCATCCTCAACTGTACATACAATAGGCTCATTATTTACATTAAAAGAAGTATTGATAACCATTGGTATATTTGATTTCTCATAAAATTTTTTAATCAAAGTATAAAATTTGGGGTTTTGTTCTTTTTTAATAGATTGAACTCTTGCACTATAGTCTACGTGAGTGATTGCTTGAAGGGCTGATCTTCTAACTTTTAATTTTTCAAATCCTTTTTTTAATTCAAGTTCTTGTTTATTTTCTTTTAATTTACTTTTAATCTGAGAAACAATCATCATGTAACTATTTAAGTTGTTATCTTCAAAAAAATTATGTGTTTCTTCAGATAGAATAGCTGGTGCAAATGGTCTAAATCCTTCCCTAAATTTAATTTTCATATTTATTTTATGTTGCATATCCATATCCCCTGGATGAGCAATTATAGATCTGTTACCAAGCGCTCTAGGCCCATACTCTAAAGCTCCTTGGAACCATCCAATTAATTTTTTATCAACAAGTAGATCACTAACCTTTTCATTCAACTCTTCATCAGCTAAATAATTATAGTTAGCTTGTAATTTGTCTAATTGATTTTTAACTTCTATGTTGGAGTAAGATGGACCCAAAAAGCTACCACTCATAGAGTCTTCATTTGGATTAATTAATCTTTTATTTTCCAGTTTATCATACCAAATACAGAGTGCTGCACCAAGTGATCCTCCAGCATCACCTGCTGCTGGTTGAATCCAAATATTTTCAAAAATTTTCGACTCTAAAATTTTTCCATTTGCAACACAGTTCAAGGCAACACCGCCTGCTAGACAAATGTTTTTTAAATTATATTTTTTTTGATAATGTTTGCATATTTTTAAGATAATTTCCTCAGTAACTTTTTGTATTGATGCTGCTATATCCATATGAAACTGTTCAAAATTATCTCCTGGCAACTTGGCTTCTCTTTCAAATAATTTTTCAAATTTATTGTTAATCATTTTTAGCCCAGTTGAAAAATCAAAAAATTCCATGTTTAATGCAAAGGAGCCATCCTCATAAACATAAATTAGTTTGTCAAAAATTTTTTGAGCATATTTAGGTTTTCCAAATGGAGCAAGACCCATCAATTTATATTCACCTTCGTTTACTTTAAACCCACAGTAGTATGTAAAAGATGAATACAGCATACCTAACGAATGAGGGTAATTAATTTTTTTTTTAAAATTTATTTTATTACCCTTTCCAATTGCTATACTTGATGTTGTATATTCTCCCACTGCATCTAAAGTTAAAATTAATGACTCTTCAAATGGTGAAGGATAGAAAGCACTAGCTGCATGACTAGCATGATGCTCTGAGAATAAAATTTCACCAGAAAAATTTTGATCTATCATTTTTAATTCTTCTATAATTTTTTTTTTTTGAAAAAGTTTTTCTTTAATCCAAATTGGTACCGCTTTTTTAAATGATGAAAAGCCAAACGGTGCATTTGACAAATATGTTTCTAAAAGTCTTGTGAATTTTAAAAAGGGTTTTTCATAAAAAACTATATGCGTTATTTCTGCCAACTTAAGATTATTTTTTTTAAGAATATATGCGATAGATTCTGAGGGAAATTTACTATCATTTTTCTTTCTAGAAAATCTCTCCTCTTGAACAGCAGATTTTATTTCTCCATCTATTATAAGCGATGCAGCACTATCATGATAATAACAAGAAATTCCTAATATACTTACACTCATGTTTTCTTTAAATCGTTATTTATTAGTACCTTTATTAATTTTTTAATTATTATAATCAAAATCTTAATTTTAAAAAATTGTATAAATGAAGGGAGCTAAGGCACTTCCCTGACTAACAATGGTCAAAATACCAAACAAGCATAAAATTAAAAAAATTGGTAAAATCCATAATTTTTTATTTTGTTTCAAAAAAAATATAAATTCTTTAATTATCTCAATCATACTCTAAAACTGATGTTTATAATTTGTTTTCTTATCATATTCTGTAAAATTTGAATTATCTTCTTTTCTATAAAATCCCTTAATTTTTTTTAGATCTTTTATAAATATTCTAGCTACTAAACCAAATGGTGTAAAAATAACAAAAAATAAAAAAAATAATATTATTGGAGAAATAAGTTTATGTAATAATTTTGCAAATTGATACCATATATAATTAGGGTATTTAAAGATTTTTGAAAAGAATTTTCCAATTATCAAAAATAAAATAGATAATATTGAAAAAAGATAAACTAAATTAATTTTATGAATATATATAAAAAAAAGTGTTGCGATAAAAAAAACAAAAGAAAAACTATAAGCAAAATTCTTATTTGATGGCATATTTATATTGTTTTTTAATATTAATTTTTTAATTTATTTTATGTAATCTTTTTCAATTAATCTAGATCCAATTTCATCTGCAATCAATTTATTTGCCAAATCATTATAATGTAAACTGTCCCAATATAACTCATTTTTATTATTTAAAAATATGTCACTTATATTAAAAAACCATTGATCATTTGTGTATTTTTGTAATTCACTATAAAAATTGTCAATTCCCAAAAAATAATCAACATAATTATTCTCTAAAATCCATTTTTTTATATTCTTATCTTCCTTTTCAGAAAAATCTTTCTTTAAATTTTCTAAGAGTGTTGGCTGTAAAAAAGAAACAAATTTTATATTTTCCAGATCTAACCTGTGTTTAATAGTAGATAGATTGTTAAAAGTATTTTTTGAATACACGTTAAAAGGTATTTTTTTTAAAGGTAAGTTGTATGAATTATTAAACTTGTTATTAAGCTTATCTCTTTTAATTAATAGCTTATTTATATAAAAATTTATCGAATAATAAGTAATTGAATATTTTTTTAATTTTTTATCTATGGAGCAACTAATACAAGATGTCTTTAAATTATTAAAGTTTTTTTCAAACAAATCAAATGCTTCATTGCCAAGATTTGGTTTAAAATATTTTCCTCTATAAATTGGATTGTGACCATCGTTTCTTCCAGAGATTGAAATAACCATATCTATTTTAAAGTTTGGAATTAAATGGCCAAATATTCTTATAAGTTCTTGATAAGTGGTATCCCCTGAAAAACCTGCATTTATTACTCTTATATCCTTATCTGTAATATTAAAATTTAAAAATTTTTCTAAATAGGAAGATATTGTTTTTTCGTTAGAGCTGGATCCTCTACCTTCAACAGTAGATCCGCCTGTTAAAAAAATATTGTATGTATTCGAAGAGATTTCCCTGTCTTGACCATTGTGAATAAAGCCATACCTGTCAGTTTGCAGAAATGATGGGTATCCAGGCATATGAGCTATAACATTTGGTTTCCATCTATTTAAACCATGAGGTGTATACAAAATGTATCCCTCTATTTTTTTAATGTGATATGACCAAAAAGTTCTGTCTCTTTGTAAATAATAAATACTGTGTCCAATAAATTCTATTAAAAGAATAAATAAGCTTACAGCAGTAATAGAAAAAATTATTTTTTTATTCATTTAACACCTGTATTACAAATTGAAAAAAACCAGTTATCAGATTTTGTTTTTATATCTTTATATGAATCATAAGATTTAACAATCCTTTTTGAAAATGACTTATATTGAATTTGATTCCTGATTAAATATGCTTTTCTTGCACAATATTCATTTAAATTATCTTGATTACTTAAGGAAATATCAAGCCAAAGATTTCTAATCGATATATTTTTATTAATTAAACAGATAATTTAAGTTTGATTAGACCTATTATATTTCTAATGATTATTGAGGGCATTTTTAAAGGCTTATAGACGACTGTGCTTCCATCATAACGCTCATAATGGCTTATTTTACATTCATGAATATTTTTATTTTTCTTAATGCAAGCACCTATAAAACCCCACCAAAAACCCTCTTTTAAATAACTTAAGTACGGGACAAGTTCTAAAAAAATTTCTTTTTTGCCCAATACATAAGGGCAACTTGGGTCATGTATTCTTGTCTTAAAAAGTAATTTAAATAATGTAAAAAAAAATTTTGAATAAACTTTTCTAATTAATGGATCTTTTCTTGGGTGTCTCCAACCAATTACAATATCATAATCATATTTTATTTTGTATATTTCTAAAAATGAGTCTGGCATACATTGGCCATCACTATCTATACAAAGTATGTATTTTTTTTTAGCTGCATTTATTCCAGCTAATACTCCCCCTCCATAACCTCTTCTTTTTTTAGTAGATAAATCTAATGAAGGAAATTCTTTCATTATTTTTTTAATTATATTTTTAGTATCATCTGTACTACCATCTTCACACAATAAAAATTCATGATCTATTTTATTTTTTTCTAAAAAAAGACTCCAGGTTTTTACTGTATGATAAAGTGACTTTTCTTCATTAAAAATTGGAAGTACAATTGAAATGCTCATTTTAAAATTATAATATTTATTTAACCTGAGTTTTTATCCAATTATAGGTTTTTTTCAAACCAACTTCTAAAGGCTCTTTTGGTGCCCAAGATAATTTTTCTTTAATAAGATTATTATCTGATACACGACCCCTCACGCCCAGTGGACCTTTAATATGTTTTTTCTTAATCTTTTTATCAGCAATTTCAGAAATTAAATCTACTAATTGATTAATAGTTATCAATTGATCAGAGCCAATATTTAAGGGAAAATTATAATCTGATCTAATTAATTTCGTTGTTCCATCTAAACACTCATCAATATATAAAAAAGATCTTGTCTGTTCTCCATCACCCCAAACCTCTATGGTATCTTCTTTTTTTGATTGAGCAACTTTTCTACAAATTGCTGCTGGTACTTTTTCTCTACCACCATCCCATGTGCCATAAGGTCCAAATATATTGTGATATCTTGCTATAAATGTATTTAATTTCTTACTTGATCTATATGTTAAATATAATCTCTCTGAGAAGAGTTTTTCCCACCCGTATTCTGTATCAGGTTGAGCTGGATAGGTTGTGCTTTCAGCACAATTTGGATTAGATGCATCAAGTTGATTAGATTCAGGATATACACAAGCTGAACTACTATAAAAAATCCTACCATTTTGTTTCGTTTCAGCTGAACAATTTAGAACATTCAAATTTATTTTTGCAGAATTATGCATTATATCTGCATCATTAATTCCTATTCCAATAAAACCCATACCACCCATATCTGCAGCTAATTGATAAATTTCATCAAAATTTATATTTAATGATTTTTCACAAGTTTTTATATCTGTAATGTCACCTAAAATAAAATCATCAGCATAGGTTTTATCAAAATCTGGATATTTAACATCAACTGCCCTTACCCAAAAACCCTCATTTTTCAGTCTTTTTACTAAATGCGATCCAATAAATCCTCCGCCACCAAAGACAAGTGCTTTTTTTAAATTCATAAAAATTAAATATAATAATTAAAATATATACATTATTTAAGCTTATATTGTAATTATTTCAAAAAAATAATATTTAAGATTTACAATTTTCAATCAATATAAAGTCACCTATCAACATACTACATCTTTTATTTAAATTAAAATTCATATTATCTTGGATTATTTTTTTATTTTTTGTCCTAATTACAAATAGATATTTAAAATTAGATTTTTCTCTCCTTAATTTAAAAAAATAAGAATCAAGGTCATAAGAGTAAAACAAAGACTGTTTTAAATTTTTAGGGACGGCTTTGGAAAAGCCCTGAGTAGGGATATCTAGTCCTGGGTGAATCAAATGAGCAACTGGATTTTCTAAATAAAAACCTATATCAATATGATCAACAAAAATTTGATCATACAAGTGTTCGTTATTTTTAATGTAAATAACTGTTTCTTTAAATCCAATTAATCCTTGCATCTGGGTACCATACTGAGATTTTGAAAGAGATTGACTCAAATTCAAAATACAGTTGGGTAAAATTAGAAATAAAATAATTATTTCGTTTTTGAATGAAAATATATTATTACGATTAATAACTTGAAATATTAGATAAAAAATCAACGGTGAGAATAAAATAATTAATTTTAAAAAAGAGCCAATATCAACTTTTCTCATATTTGATGTAATAGAAACTAGATCCTTAGTAACAAATATTAAAAAACCATAAAATAAAATTAATAAAATAAGTGATCTAAAAAGATAATAATTATTTTCTTTGTAGTTTGAATTATAACTACAAAATACAAATATTGCTGGAAAAAGAAATGATATTAAGTATCTGGGATTATGTGATCCTGTGATTAAAACCAACACGACACCACCAAACAAGGATATGATAGAAAAAAAATATCCTAAATTAAATTCAATTTTATTTTTAAATTTTAAAAGAATTTGATTAGCAAAATTAAAAAAGATGATAAATAAAAAAAAACTCCCTAACCATTTTATTAACCCTTTGAATCCAAACAACCACACATAAGAAAAAGATAAACTTTCTTCAATATTAATAGAAGATAAATCTTTAAATAAGCTGATTATATTGCTAGGAGGTAAAGAGAAAAATTTTACAACTAACAAGTATGTGATAATAAAAAAAATCCAAGAAAAAATAATACTTAATAATATCTTTATTCTTACTTCATTCTTAAAAAATAATACTGATACAATTAATGCTATACTGCACATAATGCCTGAAAATTCTTTTGTCCAAATTATTAAAAATAAAACTAAGGATATATAAATAAAATTTAAATCTTTTAAATTTTTTTTATTTAATTGAAAAAACAACAATCCTATTAAAAGAACTCCTATATTACTATCAGGGTCAGTATTATGAGGTGATTGAAATATTAGAGGAATGGACAGCCAAACAGACAATATAAATAATTTAGAATTAAGATTTTTTTCTTTTAAAAAAAAATAAATAATAAAGACAGACAGTAAAAAAAAATTGAAAAGTTTTGTAACTATGACTGTGCTGCCAAATATCTTATAGGGAATTGCTAACAAAAAAGTTGGTAGCATGCTGTGAAAATTACAGTGAAAAGGATTAATAATTCCAGCATAATTTAAAGAGAGATCAAAATTATTTGCTAATTCTTTGGAGCATAAATTGTAGATTATCGGATTCCCCGATATAGGTTTCCAAAGACTTATGAAATGAGTTCCACCTACTAAAAATAAAATTATTACTAAAGTTATCTTTATATAAGAATTATTTATGAACTCATTTGTCATTGATATTAGTATATAATATTCAAAAAAAAACCCCAGCTGTTTAGGCTGGGGTTATAAAATAAAAATATCTGTTATCTTTTAAATCACTTAAAATTTTTTTCAGTGCATAAATCAAGCCAATTGAGCTATTAGTACTGGTCAGCTACACGCATTACTGCG
>MDSY01064655.1_pt1 | contig 20373 bp, 24 predicted proteins | sample 811131 | NCBI WGS metagenome assembly MDSY01 (sample SAMN05326643, study PRJNA326480) | marine metagenome | isolation source: seawater | place: Atlantic Ocean: South West | collected 2010
AAATACCATATATCACAGTCATTATACCAAATAATTTTTTTATACGAAATACCTCTCTTTTTAATGCAATATCAATCAAAAAAGTAAATATAATACCAAAGCCCGACCATAAGGTATAAGCCATATTTAGACTGAATTTATCTAAACACTTTGGAAATAAATAAAACGATACTCCATATCCCGCGTAAATAGGAATAAACCATAATTTGTTATGATTGACATTCGATAAACATAAGGTGCATGCTGTTTCGAGCACTATAGATGAACCTAAATATAGCTCTGGAGTTGGGGTCAATGTTTGCAATAAAGGCATTTTAGACAGCATAAGTGGTTTTATTATTTTCATATTTATATATTAATATATATAAATATATCTTTAAAACTATATATATGAAATGTTGCTGGTGTTGTGAAATAAAAATCGAACAAAGCGATAAAATATGCATAATATGTAAAAAAAAAGTTGCACGTGATATGAGACAAGTGTATTGTATAAAATGCTGCAGTTATATGCATGAAACATGTTATGATGAAAGTGTTTTACAAAACGGAGAGTGTCCAAACTGTAAAGAAACTGGAACAATTGGTATGGATTTAAAGTATTATCCGCACGATTTACTCTAATTCTATGGATGGTTTTTTCATTTCATCTAATGGAACTTCTAATCCAATATATTGATTATCTTTATCATATGCCGGATAGGAATTACTATTAAATGGTGGGTCATCTCTACCTGCATCATATAATTTTGATTTTTCATATTTACCATTATCATTTGGAAGAACATGTGGAATACCACCTTGCAAATCAGTTGGACTAGGGCGAATTGCGTATACATCATTTCCTTGAACATCAATTGATTTTTGAAAGTATAATACGGGGCAACGAATATTATGGCTGCGTTGCCATTCTAAAAATTCAACATATTCTTCTAAATTATTGAATTTAATTGGATTTACCCCAGGTATTTTAGCCATTTGTTTGTTATATAATAATATATCATTACCTTCTTGAATTAATACATTTTGACATTCACCACTTACAAAAGACTCTTTTTTAGTTACGTCTTTAAATTTACATATAAAATATATGCCTAAGAAAAACATTAGAATTATAAAAATGTATTTTATTATTTTTATCATATATATATATATAATGAGAATTATTAAAATACATAGTCATAATCCTGAAGAATTTGATAATCATATTTCAAATAGTGAATCAATTGTTAAATTTTTCTTACCACAATGCGGACATTGTGAAAACATGAAACATGATTGGAATAATATGGTTAAAAAGCTAAAGAAGCGGCCATGTAAAAAAAATGTAAGAATTTTTGAAGTAAATGGAGAAGCCATACCTCACATTAAAAGTAATGTAGTGCGTAATATTGAGGGATATCCTACTATTTTAAAATCATCCAATGGAGTATATAATCCTCATACAGATGTATATAATGGAGACAGATCTACAAATGATATGCTACAATGGTCCTTAAATAAATTAAAAAACAGTTTAGAACTATATAAAACTTTACGTAAAAAAGTAAAAATAAATGGTAAAACAAAAAAGAAAACCCAAAGAAAATCTTCTACTAAAAAAAAAAGAAGAAAAAGAAAAAAAAAAGAAAAGAAAACATCTAAATTAAAATTGAATTAAAAAATACCCATTTATTACATGTAAAATGAGTTATCGGTGTATAAAACCTTTACCAGAAAATACAAATTATGATATATTAATGACTTATATTGAATGTTTGAAGCCATTTAATATAAGTAATGATAAAAATAAATTATATCTTTTAGTTAGTTCGATTCATTATGACGAGGATATATGTTTTAATTCAAATCATCGAGAAATTCTATATGCCTTATGTGACTATTTTAAAAAAGTATTAACAAGTGATTACTGTAATTTTAAGGAATCCGTATTTGGAAAGGCATTAAATATATGTGTTAAAAAAATCCCTGAAAATCCTAATTTTCATGAAATTTTATATTTTTACAAAGAAAATTACTTTAAGCGCTTATCATTGTTAAGAAGTTACTTTAATAAAAATAATATAGACTATTACAATTTAATGATGTATAAAAAATTTTGTATAAGTGAATATTATCCAATCAAAAATATAGCACTTCCAGAAGATATGATAAAAAATATATTATCATATGTAACACCTACCATGCAGAATTATTATGATGTAAGAAATCTCTATGAAAAATATAGAAAGATTTCTTAATAAAATTGAAATCATTTAAATAAACATGGTTACTATAATACAATGTCAAAATACATCAAAAAACGAAATCGTCCTACATGTAAATGTTGCATAGGTCCGAAAATAAAGCAAGGCAACTGGATTGATGATATATCATTTACAAACAATATAAATCAAACCGATACATATTTTGTAAATGATTATTTTATAAATTATTGTTTAGAATGTTTGGGGCAAGGAGGGTATTCGGGTAATGTAAATCATACAACATATTGTTCTTATAAAGGATGTTATCATGAAACTTTCGTGACTAGAAGTTATATAAAAAAATATACAATTGAAGGAATTGAAGATTTAAAGTGTAACTATCAATTAGGATTTGAAATTTCTGATGCAACTAGATTAAATCATTATTATTTGTCTCTTAGTTTAAAAAAAGATATTGAGGAACAATTAAAAAAACATGATGAAATGTTAATGCGTAAAACAAAAATGATAATCGCTAAAATAACTGGCGTTGAAATTATGTAAATAAATTGAAATGAAAAATAAAATATTTTTAATGTATAAAGGCCAAACATGTCAAGTACTCCGCTTGTTATCATTCAATATTCTTGTGACCCACCTCCATATGAGGCAAGTCAAAAAGATACTGTAATAGATAATCGATTAAAGGTGGATGCGCAGGGATTGAAAAATGCTAAGAGATTTTGGTTATATTTAAAAAATAAGCAAACAAAAAAGTATAAAACATTAAAAAAGATAACAAAAGAAATCAATAATGATTTTAATAGATTAAGACAAGATGAAAAAACAAAATATGGAATTACACAACAATTCTTTGAATATTATGATTCATATCACGACCAAAGCAATCCACATATAAAAACAACAAAACCCGACTTAAATGTTAAAAAATTCGTTCATGCTTTGAAAAAAGGACATATTGTATATTTACCTTTACACGGTGGTCATGTATTAGATGAAGGTGACGTAAAAAATTTAAATGTTACTTTGGGTAGAAATATATATGTTATATCCTTTAATCCTCCAAACACGCAAGCTCTTTTATTAAATAAAAAACCATTAGAAGAATTTCTGAATTTTATAGCAAATTATGATGCTTTGGTTTTATTATCCAAGCCACAATTTCGTCGAAGAGTGTTTGAGCAAGAATTTTATAAACAAATGAGAATATGGGGTCCTGATAATAATATTATTAATCGTGGAATAATAAGTGACCGATATTATGACTTAAGATGTAGATATAGCGAAACCCAGGATTATGTTTATATGAAAAAAACTCTTTTACGAAGAAGTTCTGGTGAAAATATTTCAGCTCTTTACAATGATTTATGTAATATAATGTCATAATATACGATTAAGTGTATGAATAAATGATTTTTTTATTCAAAGTTATAAAAATGATTACTAGTAATATATATTTAAAATTGAATTAAATATATATCCATTTGTTATAGTATCTTAACATATGTCAAGCGACTGCTTTCGTCTCCTTGATTTTAACGTAATTGATAAAATAGACCAGAATCTTGTATTCCATATGCAAATATTTGGCATCAATGAATTAGGAGAAACTTGCTCTATATATATTAAAGATTATAACCCGTTTATCTACATTAAAATAGGTGAATCATGGGGTCAGCCAGAAATTTCAAAATTTAAAGGCAATTTATGTGATGCTTTGGGTAATTTTAAGCATGGTATATTGTCAATCGAACTTGAGGAACATAAAACATTATATCAGTTTGATAATGGAAAAAAGCATCAGTTTTTAAAAATAACATGTAAACATAACGTAACTATACAGAAAATAAAAAAACTATATTATGATTCAATGAGCCAAGAATTAATAGATGGACTAGATTTAGAAGGGGAATTAACCTATTTATATGAATCACAAGTGCCTCCTATGTTAAGATATTTTCATTTACAAAAAATTAGTCCATCGGGATGGATTTATGTAAAACAACCCATTGTTGTCAAAAAGAAAACAACTTCATGTAAATATGAATATATTGTAAAAAATACAAATGTGATTGCAATGCCAGATAAGGAAATCGGGGTTCCCTATAAAATATGTAGTTTTGATATTGAGGCAAGTAGTAGTCACGGTGACTTTCCACTGCCTCAAAAAAATTATAGTAATTTAGCATATGAAATTGTAAATCATTTTATCAATAAAAAAATAAATCATTCGGATTCTGGACAAACGTTTAAGACTTTAATGCAATGTGCATTTGGATTTTCAAATGAATTAAATATACAAAATCTATATTTAAAAGAACCCTTTTCATTAACTCGATTTGAAGCGCAATATGAAAAATTACTTATGGTATCGGAAGAAACCTTAAAAATGAAAAAAATATCAAAACAAACGATTGATAAAATGTTAAATGTAAATGATGATGAAAAATATAAAGGCAGATATGTATCTTATAAAAAAGGTGCTATTTTAAAAATGTTATGTGATAATGAATATGACCGATTGAATAAAATAGTAACATTAACAGACGAGTTAAATAAATATTTTCCAGAAATTAAAGGGGATGAAGTTACTTATATAGGGTCAACATTTCGATATGCAAATGAAGAGAAGCCTTATTTAAATCATTGTATTGTATTAGATTCAAAAGACATTGGTATTATGGAGTTAGATGACGACGCATCAGAATTAGAAGTATATGAAAAAGAAAACGAAGTGTTATGTGCATGGAGTAAATTAATTCAAAAAGAAGACCCAGATATCATTATAGGATACAATATATTAGGTTTTGATTATTCATTTATGTTTAAAAGAGCTTTAGAAACTGGCTGCGTTGATGAATTTCTTAAATTGAGTAGAATTACAGACGAAGTGTGTGGAGAGCGAACAAATAATGGCGAATTAAAATTAAATGACATGAAAATTAAATTGGCTAGCGGTGATTATGATTTAAATTATATTCAAATGACAGGTCGTATTCAAATTGATTTATTGATATATATGAGAAAAGATTCTGGATTTAGTTTTACTTCGTTTAAGCTAGATTCAGTTGCCGGTGAATTAATTAGTGATAAAGTTGTAAAAGTAGAAGACTGTAAATTAGGAACAAAAATATATACAAAAAATCAAAAAGGATTAGATTTAAACTCTTATGTTACATTTGAATTAATCAGTCATACCAGTGACCCCTATAATAATGGTGAAAAATTTAAAATCATTGAATTAAAAAAAGATTATTTTACAATTCATAAAAAAGTATCATTCGGAAATTCAAAAGTAAAATGGGGATTGGCCAAAGACGATGTTTCTCCACAAGATATATTTAGAATGACAAATGAAGGACCCGAAGAAAGGTCAATTATTGCCAAATATTGTATTCAGGATTGTAACTTGGTCCATCAATTACTGCAAAAAGTGGATATATTAACATCATTTATTGAAATGGCTAATCTTTGTAGTGTTCCAATGAGCTTTCTTATGTTTAGGGGGCAAGGCATTAAGCTTACCAGTTATGTTGCGAAGAAATGTATGGAAAAAGATACACTAATGCCATTAATTAGTAAGGGTGATTCAGAGGATGTATATGAAGGGGCAATTGTATTGGAACCAAAATGTAATTTGTATTTAGATGACCCGGTAGCTTGTGTGGATTATAGTTCATTGTATCCATCTTCCATTATTAGTGAAAATATATCACATGACAGTAAAGTATGGACAAAAATATATGATTTAGAAGATAATTTAATAGAAGAAACAGGTGAAAAAAATAAACACGGTGAATACATATATGATAATTTACCGGATTTTAAATATGTCAATATCACGTATGATACATTTGAAAAGCGACCTGGTCCAACTCAAGCATCCGCAGATATAAAAGTGTTAACGGGATATAAAATATGTCGATTTGCACAGTTTCCAGAAGGAAAAGCAATTTTACCATCTATGTTGGAAGAATTGTTGGCAGCTAGATCCAATACAAAAAAACAAATGAAAAAGGAAAAAGACCCATTTATGAAAAATGTATTAGACAAGCGTCAATTAAGTATTAAAATTACTGCAAATTCAGTGTATGGTCAAACCGGTGCGAAAACAAGCACTTTTTATGAAATTGATGTGGCTGCATCTACAACTGCTACAGGTCGGAAGCTATTGACGTATGCTCAGCGTATTATTGAAGCAGTATATAAAAATAAAATATGTGATACATCAAATCATGGTCAGGTAAAAACAAATGCAGAATATGTGTATGGGGATACGGATTCTGTATTCTTTAAATTTAATATAGAAGATTTAAATGGTTTACCGATTAAAGGCAAAAAGGCATTGGAAATAACGATTGAATTAGCTAAGGAGGCTGGTGCTTTAGCCACATCCTTTTTAAAATATCCACATGATTTGGAATATGAAAAAACGTTTTTACCTTTTGCATTATTATCGAAAAAGCGCTATGTAGGTATGTTATATGAAGAAGATATAGAATATTGTAGTCGTAAATCAATGGGACTCGTATTAAAACGGCGAGATAATGCACCAATTGTAAAGGATATATATGGTGGTATCATTGATATATTATTGAATGATAAATCAATAGAAAAAGCCAAGACATTTTTACAAGAATCATTGCAGGATATTATAGATGAAAAAATAAGTATAGATAAATTAATTATTACAAAATCATTGAGAGGATTTTATAAGAATCCGAGTCAAATCGCACATAAGGTATTAGCAGACAGAATGGGTGAACGAGACCCAGGTAATAAACCTAGCTCTGGTGACCGAATACCTTATGTATATATTGTAAATAAACAGGCAAAATTACAAGGGGAAAAGATAGAAACTCCTGTTTATATAAAGGAACATAAATTGAAGATAGATTATGCATTTTACATAAGTAATCAAATCATGAAGCCTGTTTTGCAATTATTTGCGTTAGTATTGTATGACATGCCCGAGTTTAAGAGAAAAGTAGATGGTTTTGAAGATAAATTAGAAACATTAAAACAATCCTTAGACCCAGAAAAATATACAAAAAAGGTGGAAGAATTAAAAACAAAAGAAGTTAAAAAAATATTGTTTGATAGTTATTTAATTCAAAGTCAAAATACAAACAATGGTAATCGAACCATTACTAGTTTCTTTTAAATGGTAAATGCCAGATACGTTTTATGTATTGTATATACGATTCATGTTTATGTATAATATCATCTTGTTTTAATAGTTGATTATGTAATGTAATTACATTCATATTATAAATATGTAAAATGATTATATAAATTATAAAAAACATAATGTTGTGTAAAATAAATAATTTTTTATTTTTTATAAATACCAATAGTAGAAGTATTATATCTGCAAATAATATTCCTAATGACTTATCCCATTTTAAATATGATTTTTGTGATGTTATTTGTATAAAACCTTCTATTGCAACAACTAAAATAAATGAAGATAACGGAGAGAAATGAACAATATTACATATAAATAAAAAAGCCCAAATATAAATAAATCGACAATACGCTAAATTTTGCACATTCATAGTATATAAATATTCTATAGAATAAAACATAACAAAATGAAAATATAAAGAAATAAAAATAGTATATTTTATGAATAATTCATTTATTAATTTGTCTGTTGTAGAAGGTCCAAAATACAATATATTATATTTTGTAGTTTTGGAATCACAACCAACTCCATTATGTTGGGAAGAATTCATAAAAAATTTTCGCTTAAAAATAGACGAATTAAATGCTAATAATAAAAAATATGCATTTTTATTAGATATACGAAAATTAGGGATGATTGGTGTATCAAAAATTAAAGATTTTATTAAAGTATTAACCGATAATGAAGGAAATATTGAAGAAAAAGTAATTTGTAGCACTGTTATTTTAGAAGGTAGAGCTGTAAAGGCATTATGTGGCATTTTCCTAACATTTTACAAAACAAGAAAGCCCTTACATTTTTATAAAAATAAAGAAAAGTGTGTCGCAAAAATTTTAGAAATATATCAAAACAATAATGAGCAAGATTACGGGGTTGACTATAGTCAATTGTCAGAATTTGAATAAAATTGAATCAATATAATAATAACTATATATAGTATAAATGATTCATCCAAATGAATGGATAATGAGTTGGACAAAAAAATCACCACCATTATGTATTACCGGTGACATTGGTGTGGGAAAAACACATCTATGTATAGAGTTGGCATCTATACATGGATATGATTTACAACAGATTGAGTTAGAATCAGTTTCTAATATAAATGCGCAAGAATGTTTTTCAAAAAAACAATTATTATTAGTAGATGATTTAGATGCTCAAATTATTATTTATTCAAGTGCATTACAAAATTTAAAACATCTAATTAATACTGCAAAAAAACCGATAATTATAGTATCATCTAATGATTATAATAAAAATACAATACTTATTATAAAAAAATGCATTACTTTTAAGATGAATAAGCCTAGTTTTTCAATAATGAATAAAATTTTAAAATCATACAAAATATCTTCTGTTGAAAAGAAAAAAATTATTCGTGAATCAAATGGAGATATAAGGCAAGCTCTAATAAAATGTAATATGAAAATGAGTGAAATAAAAGACAAGCAATATGATACATTTACAATAATAAAAAAAATATTTGATAGTAAACTATCATTAAACACAAAGAGTATATTATGTATGAGTGATTTTGATTATATTTGTAAATTAATATACACAAATTATCTAAGTGTAAATGCCGAGTTAAATTCACATATGATAGAAGATTTATCATGTATTGATATTATAAATACATATATGAAAGAAAATACAGAATGGGAATTATATAACCCAATGAGTTTTATAAGCGTGGCTAGGACAAGTGGTTTATATAATTTACAAAAAGTGAATCCTTGTAAATTATCATTCAAACAATGGAACTCTGATTTTAAAGAAGAAGCCCATTTTAAATTAATCAAACAGATTGCTTAATATATTTTGTGCCAAATCATTTCTGGAGGTTGAATCTGTAAATGTATACCCATGAGATAATGCATTTGGTCTATATATAAATTTTTTTATATCATTATCTTCATAATTTTTTAAAAGAGTTTCAATTTCATTTTTGGCTCTGTACACATCTTTTAAATACCATTGTTCCATCAATTTAATACCTAAGTTTGATGTCTGTATACTATTTCCTACACCATTAGCACTAAGAATGGTAATAGATTTACAAGTATCTGGCAAATGTTCTAAAAATTTTTTAAATACTTTTTCAGAATAATCATTTTCAAATGGCATCGCACTGATGCAAAAGATTAAATGTTCAAATGGTTCATTTATTTTTTCCCAGTAGTTAGACAACTCTAATTTGGGGTGATTATATTCTTCTGTGAGTTCCTTTTCTTGAAAGCTATTACCGCGGTAGGGTAAATATACTTTGTCAGGTTTAGTGGTGTAGCCAATTACAGATAAATTTTTATCATTAGTAGCTTGATATACTAATTCTCTTCCTAATCTCCCCGATGCACCAACAACTGCTAAATTATATGCGTATATGTTATGAAGACATAAGCTAGTAAACAACATAATCCTATGCAACATATAAATAATTGTATTGTAAATTATTTATATATATATTTTCGTATATTTTAATAAGACGGTCTAGTAATATCATTTATTTCATCTAATGTTCCTCGAATATCACTCCATAATTGATCATATGATGATGATGTAGAAGATGAACTATTATCGTTTGAATTGTTTCTATTATTATTTAAATCATCTCGTAAATTGTGTCTACAAATTGGACAAATAGAATGTAATGAAAACCATCGCCTTATAGTAGCTCTTTTAAATATATGACCACAATAATTAATTTGTGTTACTAAATCATCTTCTTCAAATGTTTCTCGTGTAATTGCACATTCTGTATTAATCGGATTTTCAATTTCATAATAAAGACAATTTGTGGTGGTTTCATTGATTTCACTTTCTGTTAAGGATGTTCGTCTAGGACTTTCTCGATTACTTCCAATAGGGGACTGTCTATTTGTAGTAGGTAATAAAATCGACATTGGCGACGAACGTCTTGTCCGTCTATTGTTTAAAACACTTCTATAATTTTGCTCTTGTAATATTAATAGTCTTAATAATAAAAACATATTTTGCTGATTATCAGATACATATCGATAGTCTTGATAATCCATAGTATATAATAGAAAATAATATATAAATAAAATACAATAATATACTTATGCCTGGAAATGGATTAAGTGGATTAAGTAATTTGGGAAATACGTGTTATATTAATTCATGTATGCAAATATTATCACATAGCGAATCTTTAAATACTATATTGAAATCGGTAACGAAAGTAAATAAAGTGCCAGATTCTTATTTATTAGTAGAGTGGAATAGTTTACGTGATTTAATGTGGTCGCGTAATGTTACTATATCTCCTGCTAGATTTATAAAAACAATACAACATGTATCGGAAAAAAAGGAAAATTCGTTATTTACAGGATTTGATCAAAATGATAGTGCGGAATTTTTAATTTTTTGTATCGATTGTTTTCATAATGCACTAAAGCATAAACATTCTATAAAATATGATAAAACATTAAATAGATATATGAATAAAGGACTAGAATTAACAAAAAAAACCTATAAAAATGATTATTCTCCAGTTCATAAATTATTTCACAGCATAGTTGTAACAGAAATTTGTTCATTAAAACAAAAAATATTAAGCATAAAATGTGAATATTGTTTAATATATAATTTAGCATTTTTCAAAAAAACCCCACATACATTACATGAATGTTTAGACCATTATTTTAAGCCAGAATTATTAGAAGGAGATAACGAATGGTTTTATGATAAATTAAAAAAAAAAATACCAGTTTATAAGAAAACACATTTATTGTATTGTCCTGAAATCATTATTATGGATTTAAAACGATGGATAGATCCAAGTAGAAAAATTAATATAGTAGTAAAAGCTGATTTCATATTAGATCTAGAAAAATATAGTATTATAAAAGATACGGATACAATATACGAATTATATGGAGTATGTAATCATCGAGGAAATCCATATGGGGGACATTATTGGTCACATATATTAAATTCAAATCAAAAATGGTATGCGTTTAACGATACAACGATTACAGAAATTCCAAATAATAAAGTAGTAACACAAAATGCATATTGCTTTTTCTATCGGAAAAAAAAATAGCTAATATATAAATGGGAGTTGAAGTAACTTATGATTCACAATCTCAATTACCACAAACAAACATGTATGATATGTCCATTGAATATTTAAGAAAGAATGGTAAACGTGCGGTTATTTGTTTAATTATATTAATTATATACCTTGGGGTATTGGTTTATTTAGGAAAAAATAATGGCCCTATAGAAATAATAATGTGGACTTTATTTATTTTAATCGTATTAGGTAATGTATGGGTTTTAAATAAACCTCCGCCGCCTATGAAAACTATATTTAAGCCAGATTTTAATAAAAATGTCGCAAATGTGGATGTAATGGTAAGTGAAAAACCACCACCACCCAAACCTAGACCTAATAGTTTATTTTCAAAGATACAATTAAATGTTCCAAATAGAAAAGGTCGACGAGGAAATAAACAAAATAAACAAAATAAACAAAATAAACAAAATCAACAAGAGGAAGAAGATAGAATTATGAAGCAATTAAAAACACAAGTCTATCATATTCCAAACAATAAATATAATTATATAGATAGTCAAGCCATATGTAAAGCATATGGAGGAAGATTAGCTAATTATGATGAATTAGAAAAAGCCTATGAAGATGGTGCAAATTGGTGCAGTTATGGTTGGTCAAAAGATCAGATGGCATTATTTCCAACTCAAAAAGAAACTTGGAAAAAATTACAAAAAGAATCAGGACATGAAAATGATTGCGGTAGACCAGGTATAAATGGAGGATTTATAAAAAATCCTAATGTGCGATTTGGAGTAAATTGTTTTGGACCAAAACCAGCAATGAGACCGGAAGATGAAAAATATATGCAAATGGTTAGTTTACCACCTGAATCGGAAGAAGATATTTTAGTAGATAAACGAGAGCAATATTGGTCAAAACGTATAAACGATATATTAGTAGCCCCGTTTAATAGTGATTCTTGGAGTGAATAATTATGAAAACAATTTAAATCTATTTTTTTTACTACTTTTTCTTTTAGTTTTCATTTTTTTTTTTAATGTTCTATTATTACGATATTTTATTTTATCTTCCGTGTCCATTAAATCTAATAATTTATCGTATAAAGACTCATGACTTGTAGTATTATGAGTATATTTTTGTTTCTTTGAATTATCTACATTCATAAAATACGTTAATCCGGCTGGAATAACATATTGATTTAATTCTTTATCTTCAAATATATTCATGGGTTTAATATTTTGTTCTAAAAATAATGACTTTACGCTATATCCACAACTATATACTTTACCATTTTTCTCACAAAAAATTAAGTCTTTAGAATTCATATATTAATCATATAATAATAATTATTCATAAAATCGTTTTATTTCACAATTTTGTTTACATTGTCTATGTTCTTTGATATAACACATGATAAGTTCAATATCTTCATCTGATTCAATACAAGCGCTTAAACACTCTTCAACATATTTTAAGGTTAATGGTTTAGATATATTACTATTTACAAATCGAAGTCTTCCATCATTTATTTTAATAGTGGATGCATTTAAATTATTTTCTGCAACATGTGTTAATATTTCTTCTTGAATGGAATTTCTTGTTTCGCGTAATTCTTTTAATTGTTCCGATAAAGCTTTGATTTCATTATCTGAGTAAATCCATTTTTTTATATTTTCTTCAAAACTCATTATATATGTATATAATGATTTTTCTAAATAATATTAAATAATTATCTTCTCCTACGGGTGCTTCTTCTACGCTTGCGCTTGCGACCACTGCTTCTTTTTTGATGTCTACCCATGCTTCTTCCTAAGCGATTTTGAGCTGCCCATAAAGCAAGTGGGGTGATTGCCGTGCCAACAACACTACGGTATGCGCCACCTCTCCTTGCACTGCGGCGGCGGCGGCGGCGGCGACCGCCTCCAGTTGGGTGGGTGTGGGACTTAATAGCGGTTTCGGCGGCGGCGGCGTCGCCCAGGCTCAGGTTGATAAGATCGGGAGACGGATCGGTCATCGCTGAGGTGCCGTCAGTTGTGCCGTCAGTTGTGCCGCCGGTAGCGGTAGCGTCGGAACCGCCCATGCCACCGCCGTCGTCACCGCCTCTAAATCTTCTCGAGCTTCTACGTCTATAACTTCTACGTCTAACCATTATATATTCTATTAAGAAAATTTTTTTTTAGAATAGAGTATAAATTTACCGCGCAATAAATAAATAATTGTTCCTAAATTTAGTAAAATTAATATAAAAAATACAATGCATGTAAAATATAAATAAGGATATAAATCTAAAAAACAAATATCGACTATTGCTAAAAATATAGATTTAATTTCTTCTTTATTATCATCTTTATGAAGTAATTTCAAAATATCACTGTGTTTTTTCATTACTTATAGTAATAAATAAGTATTTAAATAAATGCGGGAAGAATACTTTATCTTTTTCTAAATAATTCACATATGGAACATATAATTACTAACACTGAGAATTTTGATTTTACTAAATTATCTTTATCTTCTCCATCTGGAATTCAAGGAGGGTCCTATTTTACAAAATTATTGAATGATAATAATCCGATTTATTTACAATGCCCTTCTTGTAAAACAAAACAAGGGATTGTTAATTCTGGTCGTAAAGTATATTCTGATATTATTTTAACTAAAGATGACAATATATTTATCGATTGGTTAGAAAAATTGGAAGAGCATTGTCATGGACTTATTTTAGACAAAAGTGAACAATGGTTTGAAAATCCATTGGATTTGAATGATATTGAAAGTTCATTCATATCCCCCATAAAATCATATAAATCTGGAAGTTTATATATTCTTAAATGTTCTTTAGATATTTCAAAACAGAATAATAAACCATCGTGTGTAGTTTATGATGAAAATGAAAATTCTAAATCAATTGAAGACGTGGCATCTGATGTATCTATTATACCATTAATACATATAAATGGTATTAAATTCTCCAGTAAAAATTTCCAACTTGATATCATAATGCGTCAGGTAATGTTATTAAATACCATTGAAAATACCCCTGAAAAATTAATTAAAAAAACAAATGAAAACACTTTAGAGAAAACATCAAATACTTTAGACAAATTAGAAATAAATCAAGAAAATTCCATATTAGTAGAACAGCCCATAATAAATGAATCATCCACCGAAGAGCCATCCACTGAAGAACCACCAGTAGAAGAGCCATCCACTGAAGAACCACCAGTAGAAGAGCCATCCACTCAAGAACCACCAGTAGAAGAGCCATCCACTGAAGAACCAGCAGTAGAAGAACCATCCACAGAAGAACCAGCAGTAGAAGAACCATCCAGTGAAGAACCAGCAGTAGAAGAACCATCCACGGAAAATACAACACAAGAAAATCATTCTATGGATTCAAATGCGGAAAAGGATGAACCGTCAGAATCTGAATCTGAAGTTGAATCAGAAGTATTAAGTGATTTAGAAGAATTTAACATAGATGCCTCTGGAACAGAAAGAATTCATTTGAAAGATAAAGCTCATATATATTATCAGATATATCATGTAGCTAGAGACAAATTAAAAAATAATCAAAAACAGGAATTATTGAATTATTTTAATCATAAAGAGATTGATACAAAATTGCTTTTAGATGATTTATATGAAACAGATGAAGAATTTTTAGATGATTCGGATAATTCGTCGAATCAAGAAGAATCTGTTGATTCCATGGAGTTATAATTAATCAATATAGAAAAAATAATTTTATTGATTATTTTATATAATGAAGTTTTGGAAAAGTCTGAAAAAAAATTGCAATGCTTACAATTTATTCTTGATTCTTGTTATAGTTGTTGTATTATTTGTAATATTAAGATACTCTCAATCAAAAGGATTATTTAGAGATAATATGTCATCAAATGAATCTATGAAAATGGAACAACCATCGGTAAATACACCAGATATAATGGCAGCTGACTCTCAAATGCAAGGATCCGGTATGAATGTTGGTGCAACTGATTTAACTACTACGGGAAGTAACAATAGCAGTTGTAATAATAATCCTGTAATGAATCCCGATGATTTATTACCATCTGATAGTAATAGCGAGTGGTCTAGATTAAATCCTGCTGGAAATGATTTAAAAAATATGAACTTTTTAAAAGCGGGTCATCATCATGGTATTAATACTGTAGGACAATCCTTAAGAAACGCGAATTTACAATTAAGGTCAGAGCCTCCAAATCCTCAATTAGAAACAGGACCATGGAATAATACAACTATGTCAGCAAGTGATAGCTTAAGACGTCCGTTTGAAATAGGAAATGGTACTGAAATGTAATGAATAATTTTATTATTAATTAATATATATATGAAAGGCAATATTGTTGGATATATATTAATTATATTAATTATTATCATATGTGTAAAAATGTATTTAGATTCAGATGCACATCATTTAGTATGTTCTATATCTACAGTAGATGGTAATAAATATTGCGTAAGAGAAAGAAAAAAATTAAAGGAAGCGGTCAATTTATTAGCAACTGTTACCGAAAAAATGAAACGCCTTGTAAAATATATGGGTGAAAAATATCCGGATAGAGAAAACGTAAAAAGATTAGTTAAAAGATTTAAACCAAGTAAAGTAAGTGAAACTTTACCTACTAGTGAATTTACCGCTTATAGTGAAAATAAAGGTGAAAAACTTGCATTTTGTTTGAATAAAAACGAACATTCTAATAATAACTTAATTGATGAAAATACATTGACATTTGTTGCGATTCATGAGCTAACTCATATTGCATGTAAAAGCACTGGTCATAATGATGAATTTTGGTATAATTTTAAATTTTTATTAGAAAATGCCGTAAAAATAGATATATATTCTCCCGTAGACTACAAAAAAAATAATGTAAATTATTGTGGTATGGACATTACGGACAACCCTTTTTACGATTTAAAATAGGACCAACTAACGTATTATATTCTTTTAAAAATTGTTTATCCTTAATGATGTATTTTCCATGTATTATAGTAGGTTTTAATGCAATTTGTGTGATATAATCTACAGAGTTATATATTTGACATAGCCAAGATAAAATATTTATTTTTTTATGAACACATGCAGATAGAAAAACTCGTTGAAATACATAAGGGTCTCGTGCTTCATTATATGTGTTATATATATCTGTTAACATATATAAATCTCCTCTTTTTACATAGGGTAGTGCTTTTTTACAAATAGTTTCTTGCATTATATATTATGAATCTTTTTTTTCATCTTTATATAAGTTTGCAATATCTTCATAAATTGAATCAATACAATTATTAGCATTTTCAATAAATATAACAACAATATCTGCAAATGTTCCACCATTATTCATTACATCTAAAACTTCTTGTTTTTTATTTTTTGTATCATTGTCCCTTTGAGGTGAACCTAATCTAATACATGTATCAAATACATATTGAATTAAACTATAAAAATCACTTCCACTAAATGCATTATGTGATATCATTTGATTAAATAACTGCACATCTAATTTTTCATCTATTTCTTTATATAATTTTGATTCTTTTCGCAATAATTTAATTAATCTTTCTTTAATTTCAGAATATAATCGAGTTATCCATTCATAGTCTGGTGGTTCTTGTTTTACTCTTTCATGTAATAAATCCCTAAAAGCTTTTTTATAGGTTTCTTTAATTTGTTTTTCCATATAAGTGGTATCGATGCTTATATTTTTTGTATCATCTGCGTTCTTTTCTTCCATATAGGTATACTAATTATGTTTTTTTTAAATACTTATATATGACTGAATTACTTGTTAAAGCTTCATATGATTCTAAATGAAAATCTGATTTTGGTATAGTTGGAAAAAAGGTATCACAATGATAGTATTCATTTATACATGTAATATGTATACTAGTTGCATGAGGTAAAAAAGCTTTATATATAGCTTCTCCTCCAATAATCCAAATGTCATCAAAATTCGAATTTTCACAATAATTTAATATTGTCTCTATAGACTCAAATGTTTTTGTATTTTCTTCTTGAATATTTATTGTTTTAGAGCAAATAATATTCATTCGTTTTGGAAGCGGTTTAACAGGTAAACTTTCCCATGTCTTTCTACCCATAATAATGGCATTATTACCTTTTCCTTTTGTTTTTTTTGCAAATAGTTTCATATCTTCGTATAGATTCCAAGGTATTTTATTTTCATATCCTATACCATTGTTTTTACATGTAGCGACTATAATATGATACATAATATACACTATTAATGTGTTATATTTATACTGTTTGTGCAATTTTTTAATAAAGGGGTATAAATAAGTTTTTTTGAAACACTATAAGATATATATTCCATAAATAACTTGTATATAATATAAAATACAAATTTAAGATTTATAATCATTTTATATTATATAATTATATTATATGTCCATTTATAAAGTATTTCGAGTAATAGATAATATCATTAGCGAAGGTTACGTATATTTAGGTAACAATGATATGTATGATGCATCAGAATTAAACTCATTATATGAAAAAGAACCCAATAATATAGTATTTTCAAAGATAATGGGTGAAGAATTTATAACTATGATAGAAGATACTCCTGTAAAACTTACTTTTTTAAATGAATTTATATATGATGATGATACAATTGAAATTATAAAATATAAGCTAATGAAACTTTGGAATGTATGTTTTGAAGAACTTTATTTATTTTGCAAGCAACTTAAAAAATTCAATAGTGTTGATGTTTATAATAATGCAAATAAAAATTCCGTATTTAGTAAATCTAAAATAATATCATTATTTCAAAATTATACAACGCTTGATATATCTAGTATAGAAATACAAGATAAAGATTATTTTGATTATAATGATTTATTTTCTCTAAATGCGGATAATAAACTATATGAATTTAATAAACCAATAGGTATTTCTTACAAACAACATGAAGAATTTATAACAATTAATCCATTTTCAGTTTCTTTTTTAGATGAAAATGTTATTGTGGATTTAGATTCTTATTTACAAACCAATAATCATATGCTACTTTTTAATTCTGCTCCCATCCTAAATAATACACTATATGTATGTATAGCGGAAGATGTATATCAATATTGTGAAAAATCTAAATTATCTACTTCATCCATATCTAAAGTTTATTTTCCTTATTTACATCAAGAAAATATATTTACAACTAATTTAATTTACGAGCTTCGAAAAAAAATAAAAATAGATAAAAATTTTGAAAAATATAATAAATCTATCGATATTTTACATAAAATATATGAAGACAAATCGGATACTTTATCTGTATCTAAAGAAGGTATAACTTATATTGAGTTTGTAATATATTCTAAAGCACATACTGAACTACCATTAGATTTAATATTTAAAATATTGCCATCAACCATAACATGCCCGTTTATATTATATAATCCAGGAAAAATGATAGAAAATATTTATAAATTATATTCAACTGAAAAAGCTGAAAATGGTAAAAGTATACCTTATTTAAAAAAAAACATCATATTTAAATTAATCAAGTTAATGAAAAAGTCAAACTGTGTTTCTCTTTATATTGATGGTAAAATTATGAGTAGAGACTTTAATTTAATATGCGATATTACAACAAATGGTCATGTATATGTATATGGTCATTTTGAAAAACAGTTTGAAATAACAATGTTGGAAGATATAATAAAAAAATACATTAATCCAATCATTGAATTAATCATAAAACAATTTGATGAAAATAAAATAATATTAAATGTGTTTGAAACGTTTGAAGACTCTTTTGTTGATATTCTTGAAATAAAATACGACTATCATTTATCTATTCAAAAACGATTTTCATTAAATAAATTTATAGGTTGTTTATCTGGGGTATTTAATGTAATAGAGCATAATTTATTAAATGGTATTAAATTAAGATACAAACGAGTAAGTAATTATAATGAAATGGATAGTATTCATTCATTTTTGATTGAATTAATAAATAAACAAATTTATAAAGATGATATTGTATATGCATTGGAATCTAATTTTAAATTATCAAATAAACAAGCAAAAGACAAATTTAACGATTTTTTAAGTGAAATGCAAATATTACAATCACAAAATGAAAATAAAATATTAAAAGCAAAAAACAATCCTGGATTTTTAGTTACCGTTGATGTAATAAATAATCTTAGACCTGGATATGAAATAAAAATACAAGTAAACAATATAGATAATATAAACTATTTATATTGCATTTCAACCTATATACTAAGTATGTTAAAATTATCTCAAAATATGATTCAAAATCCAGATATATTACAATTATGTAAATCATCAAAGATAAAATCGCTAGATATTTTTGATGATATAGTAGTAGAAAATTCTGAAGATGCAATAGCAAAAACAGCAGCATTTAGTATTAAAAATAAAGAGTTTAATTTGTCTTTTCTAGATGATGACTCTTCATCTGAAGATGATAGTGATGAAGAAGACGATGTCGATATGCATTTGGAAGCTAAAGCAGAACCGGTTACAACCGGTGGTTCTCAATCTTCAGTGTCTAATAATTCTTTAGATTCATTTGGCTCATTAGGTATAAATATATCACCCGAAGCATCTCCCATAAGTGAAAAAATGAGTGAACAAGATTCCAATAGTGCTAAAAAAAAAGAATCTTATATAAGTTCTAAGGAAGTGTTAAGTGATAATGAAGAAACCATGTCAGATGGTTATTTATCTGATATTAATATTAGTTTACCCGATTCTAAAGAAAAAGAAGATACGAATATATCTGAACAATTACCTTCGGTTGTAGATTTATCTTTGCAAGCCCCGCCTGATGCCCCGCCTGATGCCTCGCCTGAAACACCGCCTGATGCCTCGCCTGATGCCCCGCCTGATGCCTCGCCTGAAACACCGCCTG
>MDSY01113081.1_pt1 | contig 20364 bp, 17 predicted proteins | sample 811131 | NCBI WGS metagenome assembly MDSY01 (sample SAMN05326643, study PRJNA326480) | marine metagenome | isolation source: seawater | place: Atlantic Ocean: South West | collected 2010
GCTCAGGTAGTTGCCAGTCCACAGGATGGCGGTGGCGTCAAATCCTCCGTCGGAGCACCGGTGCACGTTTGCGTCCCCACCGGGCGGCGTCGTGGCGCACTGCTTGGCAACGTCGGGGGTTCCCGTGCGCTTGGCGGCAATCTCGTCCTCCGTTCCGGCGCAGTCAAAGAGAAACGCGCCTGGCTTGTTCGGGTCGGGGTAGAAGCGGGCGCGGCACGTGTCCAGGCTGCCGTCAAAGTCAAAGGGCGGCGGCGGTGGCGGTGGCGGAAGCAGCGGTTGCGGCGGCGGCGGCGCGGGCCTGGTCTCGTTGGTCACGCCCTGAAACGCCTCGGATTGGACCTCCTGTGCCGTGCGCGGGCCGTAGGCCGCGCAGTCGGCGGCGTCGGTGGCAAGCGCGCAGCTGGTCGTCAGGCCCTCGTTCAAGTAGAGCGGGTCGCTGAAGAAGGTCTCTGTGCCAAAGCCGCCGTCCTCGCAGACGTTGTTGAAAGCGCTCGCGCACGAGTTGTCTTGCACGATGACGCGCGTGTTCTCGCGAAAGCCGCACGCGGCGCATTGGGTGGCGTAGGGGCACACGGTGGGAAGGTACGAGCCTGCACCCCCGTCGCGGCACTTGGTGTCGCCGTCGGCCACGGCCTGGCACGTGTTCTGGCACTCGGAAAAGGGCGCGCTCGGTGGCAGCGGCTCCGCCGGCGCCGGCGATGCGTGTGGCACGCTCGGCGGCATTGAGGGTAACTCGACCGTGCCCGTGACTGTGAAGGCGCGCAGTGCCGTAAGATGCTCGGCCGCGCAGTTGCGCGCGCACGACTGCTCGCCATCCTGGGTGCCCGGGCACTGCAGCGTGCGATGGCTCGAACGTAGAGCCAAGTCGAGTGTATGCACATTCGTCAGTCTCTTAGCCAGCGCCGACGCCTGGCCCTGCTCGGCGTCAAAGACGCCCTCGCCGCCACCACCCACAACTTGCTCCCCCTCGGCGTACGCAGGATACGTGTGGTAGCTCTCGGCAAAGGTTATGGGCGGCGGCGGCGCAAACGTGTCGTACCTGGTGGGCGCGTTGGCACACGCGCAGTAGGGCAGCTCGGACAGCCGGCACCGGCGCGGGTTGCTCGCGTTGAACTCGGCCAGCATGTCCGGAAGCAGGTCCTTGAACAGCCCGCCGTTGGCGCCACCGTAGCTGCAGCCCCGAAAGCAGCCCTGGTCAAGGTCGGTGCCCTCGCACGGCGCAAAGGAGACGCGCAGCACATCCGCCGTGCCGTGCTCCTTGGCGTAGTCGGCAACGATGCCGCGGCACGTGGCGTACGAGACGAGTTCGCAGTCGGGGTCGTAGTCGCTTTCGGTTGCGCTGCCGCGCTGCTGAAAGTAGGGTGCGGGCGGCGGCGGCGGCGGCGGCGGCCTCGGGGCGGCATTGGCAAATCCCGACGGTGGGGGTGGCGGGTATGGCGGCCGCGGCGGCGAGGGTGGAGCGAGCGCGCACTTGGTGTCGTAGATGTTTTGAATGTCGGCGTGCAGCACGGGCGGGCACTCCCTGCGCACGGCAATGTGTGGTGAGTGCAAGTACTGCGCTGCTCATGGTTCAAGGAGCAACCGCACCGTAGCAGGAAGTCAAGGCACGAGTCCTGCGCACAGCCCTCGCTCGGGCACTCGGTGAACCCATCGTCCTGCAGCAAAAGAAACAGCGCATGCGCGTGAGCGGGTGTGCACATCAATAGTGGCGTATTGGGCGGGCAGCGCACCTGCCCACCCGCGTGCGACTCGCCATTGCAGCTTCGCCAACAAACTTTCTCGCAAAACGGACTGATCATTCCATATCCGGCGATTGGCTGGTACTTGCCCAGGCTCTCGGCAACGGCCATGCAGATGCTCTGGTGCTGCACGCCCTCCAAGCCGCCCTGGCAGATGGCCACAACGCGCGGGCGGACCTCCTTGCGCACGTAGACCTCGAGCGCGGCGCGCTTGAGCGAGGGAGGCGGGGGCGGTGCGCGCGTAGGGTCGTAGTAGTGCTGCGTTTGCACGCCCGGTGGGGGCGGTGGAGCAGCCGCTGCGGCCACGGTCAACAAGCCACTTGCTTGCTGCAAAACGAAGAGGTGCGATGGTTAGAACGTGCTGTGCTTTCCGTATGGGTGTTCAAAAAAGTCGCACCTTGGAATCGCACGGCTTGAAATGCGCGTACATGTGCGCGCGCGAGCCAAGGCCGCTCGCGACCAAGATGCACCGGCTCTCGCCCTTGCGGAAAACCAACTGCTCGCTGTCCTCGGTGGGCCAATGCATCGTCACCGAGTCTTGGTCGTCTGGAACTTCCGGTGAACGCGCCCAGAAGGCTACAACTCCTTGTTGACGCGAAAATGCGAGCATTGACATTGACTCGACCACTGTGCGCGGCAAAGGAAGCCCGCCCGAGCCGGGCGCCGGGTAGTTTTTATCCGGAACTTGTGCCGCCATTGCCGCCGCGTCCGCGTGCGTGAGCAGGCGCGCATCGTCCCTAGTACTAGGAAGCCCCACGCAGAGTGGATCTGGAAATTGTCAAGGCAAGTGGTAAAGCAGTTACTCGTGTGACGTTCAATGGCATTGGGCGCACTGTCAAGCCCCGGCGCGCTTGCGCTGCACTGGCGCTCCGACTCGATCTGACGCGTGTAGAGTTCTGCAAAGCACACGCACGCGGTGAGTGGCGCTTGGACTTAGGGTACAGGGTGGGGCACTGGAAGCGCACCCACGCCAAAGTCCTCAATCTTACAGGCTCCCGCATTTTGCAGCAGGTAGCACCATCCCGTCTGGTCAACGTAGCTGAAGGGCGAGGCGCGCTTGAATGCAAAGGCCCGACAACGAGCGGTGGGGTGCGCGTCGTCCACCTGCGCTGTCGCTTCACACAGCGCTTCGCATGAGAAGGAAGTCACTCCCGGAATTCCACCAGAACCGTAAAACGTCATGATCTCGGCGGTGATGAGCGCGTCGGTCATGCGCACATTGTACTCCTTGCGCTGCATGAGCCGGCGGCCGCTGTAGCTGGGCGTTGTGGTAGTTGTGGTAGTGGTGGTGGCGGTGGTGCCGGAAGAGTCGCTGGAGGCGCTTGCCGCCGCCGCTGCCGCCGCCTCCTCCTGGGCCACATTATAGGTGCTGATGGCGGCCACGTTGATCTCGTCCTTGGCGGTCTTGAGCAGGTCCTTTAGGATTGGGTTGGTCTCGCCCAGCGCGTCCAGAAGCGCATTCGTGCCCTCCAGCGCACCGGCGGTGTCCACGTCCCACTGCAACACATCGGTCTTGCGCGGCGCCTCGTACGCCTCCAGGTCACCGAGGCGCTCGCGCTGCCGCCACAGGCTTGAGGCGGCGGCGGTGTCGTGGGCAATGCGCACCGGTGGCGGCCTGCAGGAGCAAAAGATCAAGTTGGTGTGAGCGGTGTGTGTGCGTGTATGTATGTAACGGGCTTGTGATTCGAGTGCGCAATTCTCACGGAGGATTTGGATAGGCAATGTGGGCAAAACAAGCGCTCGCGCGCCGTTTTGCATCCAGAATCCTCCGAGCAAATACACAGCTTGCGCGCTCCTCGGTCTCGGCTCCGTTGACGGATTCGGTCGTAATGTTCAGGCCGTAGTCCACCAGGCGCGGCAGCGGTATGCATTGCTCGGCGTCCTGAGGAAGGTTGGGTGGATTGGTTGCACTTTGTAGTGTTTGGCCAAATATTTGGGCTGTCTAAAGTGTGTGGCGTATTGATTCGAGTGGCATTTTTTCTCACCCCGTAGTAAGGCGGCGGCGTTCCGGGCGGCGGCGGCGGGCTGGGTGGCTCGGAGGCGTAGGCAAAGATTCTCGGTGGTGACAAGGGCAAGGGTGGGGGCGAGGGCGGAACAAGTGAATACTTGTGGCGAAACTCTCCGTTGACAAAGACGAGGCCAGGGGCCTTCTCGAGCACGTTCTGGATGGCGCCGCAGCTGAGGGGGTTGTCGCTGCAAAACTTTGTGTCGATGGCCGTCATGCCGCTCCGCGTCCTGATGCGCGCGGCAAAGGTGGCAAAGCTTTCGCCGCCGCTGAAGGCGGGCACCTTGAAGACGTAGGAGCGCACGTTGCAGTCGGCGGCCGCCTGCGTATAAAACCCGCCCTCGAGCGCAAAGCGGCTAAGCTCGGTGCTGCTGACAATCGTGGCAAAGTCGTGCTTGTACTGGCTGCCGTCGCCGCCGCCGCACGTGCTCAGGCACTGGATCTTGTCCTTCTTGCACTGCACCTTGTTCTCGGCGCACGCCTTGACCTGGTAGCCAAAGCTGTGAATCGAGCGGCCCACATCCGTGAAGATCTCGTACTTTGCCCTGCGGCAGGTTTCGTAGAGAAAGTGCGTCGCGGTGCGGCCCACGCTGCCACCCGCCAGCTCGTAGTACCTGTGGGGCATGTCCACGGCGAGGCCGTTCTCCGCCGCCTCGGCGCGCATGTTGCGGCACGAGTGGTAGGTGAAGGCAAGCGCGCGCTCTTCCGTGTTGCTCGGGTCAACGGACTGCCACTGGTGCGCGGCCTGCACGAGCTGCGCAAAGTTGGCGTCCCGCCCGGAGCCGATGCGCTCGTGCAGGTCAACCACGGACGCCGCGTGCGCGTCAAAGATGCGCGTGTCCATCTGCGCAATGCTGGCCGTGTACCCTCCCCTCTTCCACGCACCAAATGTGAGCCTCTCGGCGCCCCAAGGGCCGCACGCGTCAAGGTACCAGCTGCCGTTGATCTGGCAGTTGTCCGTCACGTTGCCCGCAAACGTGTTGAAGTTGGACGGCGAGATGAGACTCGCAATGGACGCCACCAGCCACCAGATGAAACGCAGCTCTGGTACCTGGTTGGGGTTAGGGACACTGCTAAATTCCTGTCTGTAATGCGTATAGTGTAGGTGGGTTTGAGTGTTGCTAAAAATACCTTGCAAGTGAAGCACTTGGAGCACTCGTCGGACGCGGCAGTGGGAGTGAAGTCGTCCCACGCGCCCGCAAAGTCAAAGTCGTACATGGGGTTGCTCATGCCCGCGCTCTCGGGCTCCTTGTTGTCTAGGACCTGTCCCGTCACGGGGTTGCGCGTGCGACCCTTGCTGCTCACGGCGCCCGTCTTGGGCGCCTTGAAGAAGCGCTTGCCTGTGCGCGAGTTCATTGTGGCGTCCATGATGGCTGCAAAGCGGCCGATGATGATGTTCATCGAGAAGAAGGTGGCCACATCGGCCGCCGCGTCCGGGCCCTTGAAGCACGTGTTCTCCACGCACTCAAGCTGATCGTTCCATCCGCTCGGCTTAAAGTAGTCAACGAGGCACATCAGCGAGTCAATGGCCGCAATGAGCAGCGGCAGCGCAATCTCCGTGAGTATAATGATCGCAAAGTCGACACCAAGGGTGACCACGGTGGTGAGCATTCCGCTCTTTAGAAGCGCTTTTAGCACATAGAAGACTGCCTTGAGAAACATGAAGAGGGCGTCCATGAGGACTGAGAAGCTGGTCTGAATGATGTCAAGAAGCACGCCAAAGGCCACGTCCAAGAGCGAGGGCAACATGGTGATGACGAAGTTGATGAGCTCGTTGAGCGCCTCCGTGAGCGCAGTGGTCTTAAACGTGGGCGCGGCAAAGCCTCCACCGCTCTGCTCGCTCAGCCGCCGCGCGGTTGCTAGCCCAAACGTGAAGTGGTGATCGTCGGGCACCTGCGCCAGCATGCGCCCTGCAAAGGACTGGCTCTCGTTGACAAAGATCTCAGCGCGCTCGGGCGCCTGCAGCTGCGCCGCGTAGAATCCGTACCGGCCACACCAGGCCGCCGACTCTGGGGTGGCCAAGCAGTCAAGGCCATTGTACGGGAACTGGTCCTCGGTGATGACGCCCTCCCAGTGCTGCCTCATGAAGACGAGCGAGAAGACCTCAAGCGAGAGCACAACGGTTGGCTCCACCAGGTAGTATGTGGCGGTGTTCCAAAGCGGGATGACGCCCGCGTTTAAGACGTCAACGCCGCCATTCCACAGGATGCGCGTCATGTCCCACGTGACCTCCGCGCCCTCAAAGAGTAGCCCCGCGCGCTGAAACGCAACGTCGGGGTCCTCGTCGATCCAAATGAACAACTACACAAAGCCGAAGGAAGACTCAGATAATTGCAAGCGCTGTTCTAATGTGTGCGTGTGTGTGTCTTGGGAGTGTTCAAAGGCGGTGGTGTTACCTGGTGTAGGATGAAGAGCAGGAGCAACACGATGACAAAGATGTACAGGTTGGCCCACGCCTGTACAACACCCTGCGTGGCGGAGCGCACGGCGGACTGGAACTTCTTCGCCGTCCGCCCAAACCCCGCAGCGCTCGTTGACGCGCCTATCTCGCTCACGATAGCCTCCTCGTACTGCTCTACGCGGCCAAGGCTCGTTTCGATGTAGGCAACCTTGTCAGCCAAGAACTTGATCTCGGCGGCGGTCATCCCGCTACTACCGCCACCGCTTTCACCACCAGCACCTCCACCGCCTTCACCAGCCTGCAACTGTTGCACATACTGGACCCCGCGCTTTTCAGCTGCCTCGCGCAGCCCCTCCATTGGGACACAGCACCCTTCCCTATCTTACACGCGCAATGTTGCTAGTAATTGCGGCTCTATTTGGTAAAACTATTTAGCGCTAGGTGTACATGTACTATAAAGGACAACCAGTGAGGATAAGGGTGCAATGACCAAGTCGTGCGGCAAGCAATGCTGCTTGGCCATCGTGTCCACGGTTCTCCAGGGCTTTATTGCCATCGTCTTCATCTTCCTTGCCTTCTACTTTGCGTCGCTGGCCCTCACCCCTGTGCGCATCCTTGGCATCACGCAGCTTCCGCCGGGCATCAAGTACGTTGAACACGACAGTCGATTCTGATAACCCCGCGTGTCGCCACTCAAGAGAAGGGGGGGCGCCATGCATCTGTTGGCGTTGGTGCTTGGATTCTCGTTGGAGCGGGTGTTGGAGCTGCCGCTTAGCCGACAACTGGCGGAAAACAGCGAGCCGTGTAAGCAGTCGTGCGACGCGGGATACGACCGCGACTGCGACCAGCAGGACTCAGCGGGAGAGTGGAAGCTGAGCTGCGACTTGCACCCGACGACGAGCTGCGACGACGACTGCCACTACCCTCCACCTCCACCCCTTGCCCCGTGGATGGGCGTGACGGGCACGTATCCATCGCCGCCGCCGCCGCCGCCGCCTCCCGAGGATGCGGCGCTACTCGTCACCGCGTGGGTGTACTTTTTGGCGGCGCTGCTGCTCTTCGTCTGCTTTTCGTGCTTCGGTATCTACCACTACTCGCACGGTTCGAGAGGAGGGGGTATGGGAGGGCGAGAGCGTATCGCCTACTGGTGCTGCTGCCTCTTGCCGTGTTGGAGGGGGAGTGGCGATTACTGGGACCAGGAGGAGCGCAACGCCAAAGAGCGTTCCACCACAATGCCGCCCGTGTTGCTAAGATGAGATCGTGTGTATCGCTAAGATGGAATTGTACGGATGCTTGAAAGTGTAATAATAACGAGTTTACCATGAGCGACAGCGACAACGAGTCGGTCCCACCCGAGCCCGCCGGGGACGCGGTAGGTGCAAACGACCTGCCAAACGCCGGCGGCGCTGGCGCGCCACCGGCGGCGGCGGCGGCACCTCAGCACCCCGTGTGGGCCGCCGCGGCCGGCGGCCGCGGTGGCGGAGGGGCGGCCAAGGGCAACCAGTCAATGTTCGGGCCGATATCCATGCTGGAGCTTGAGATTCGCGGGCGCGGCGACTTGGATGGTGCCTCAAGCACGGCAAGCGTCCGTGGAGCTCGTGGTACGGAGACGTCCAAGGGCACCGGTGGCAAGCGGAAGCGCGTACGCGAGTACGACGACGAGGGCGAAGACGAGGAGGAGGACCACGACGACGACGCTGGCAGCTCGGCCAGTCTTGACATGGCGGGGGCGGCTTTTGGCGGCAAAGCCAAGAAGCGCGTGCCCCGGCCGTGCGTCGGATCGGAGATGAGCGACGACGGCGCGTCCGTCACTTCCAGCGTTGTGCGTGCGCGCCACGAGCGCGCCTTTCCCATCACTGGCGTCACGTGCGTCGGCTGCGCGCTCCCGGCCAAGATTCAGCCCGTGGTAGAGTTCATCTCCAAGAACATGAGCTCTATGAGCGAGCTGGCGCTGTACAAGATGGCCGCACTCGTGTACAAGACCAAGGTGGCCGAGCCAGCAGAGGAAGAGGGTGTCAGCGTGCCCCCGTGGGGTGCGCGCACTTGCACACCCGCCCATCTAACGCCGCGCCCTAACCCTAACCCTAACCCTAACCGTAACCCTACCTCAGACTGGAAGGAGGTACGCGCGCACTTCCAACTCCACTCGGTTGACTCGCGCATGCAGCGGTACGAGAACATCCGCACGCTCTCGGCCATGCGCAAGACTATTGAGATGCAGCTACTGCGCCGCGACCCCGAAACGGGAGAGCAGTTGCTCGACAAGGCGAACGCCGAGTCCATCATGAAGATTATCGCCGCCAGCAGCCGCGAGCTCACGCTGCTGGCCGACCCCAGCTCGACCAAGAAGCGCGCCTGACCGGCCGGACAATTCCGGAAATCAAAAACTCCCCTCCAGCGAAAAGAACATCCAGCCAACGGTGAGAATGTAATTAATAATATAATTAATAATCCCGGTTATTCAGGGGGTTCCCTACTAAAAAGTAGGGAACGACTTTTATGAGCACCTGACCCCTTCCGCGAAAAGGACATCCAGCCAACGGCGCAAAAGTAATTAATAATATTATTAATAATTCCGGTTATTCAGGGGATCCCCTACTAAAAAGTAGGGAACGACTTTTATGAGCACCTGACCCCTCCAGCAAAAAGGACATCCAGCCAACGGTGTAAAAGTAATTCATAATATTATTAATTATCCGCGCTGGTGGAGGGCATGTTTAGAGCGCAACATGTACAACTTGTGATGACACAAATGACAAACGTCCCACACTGTGCACACACACACTCGTGCGCGCGCGCGCGCGCGCGCGCGAGTGTTGCTCACCCACTTAGGGTATTTCTGATCGCGGCCAGCTTGTTCGCGAGCTTCTCGTTTGCCTCCTCAAGCACCTCCAGCTTGCGCTTGAGCTGCTTGATCTGGGTGACCTCCTCAGGCTCGTCCGGCGACGACTCGGCGACCGAGTCGGCGACCGAGTCGGCGACCGAGTCGGCGACCGACGCGGTGTCGGCGTAGTCGACCTCCGAGGTGGTTGAGGATTCCTCGCAGGCAGCAGCGGGCCCCGCGCCCGGGCGCGGGGCTACCGCTACCACCGGGCCGCCGTATGTGTTCTTGCCCGAGTTACCCGCGACAGCCACACGCATGCCGGCCAGGTGCGGGTCGGGATGGGGCACCAGCGAGTACGCGTCCGCGCGGTGGTGCGACACGAAGTGCATGTACGGGCCCGCCTTGAACTTGTAGTACAGCACCGTATGCGCGAGCTGTGTCGGTAGGTGCTCGGCCGTGAGTGCGAGGAAGGACTCGACTTGTCCCGCCTCGGAGAAGAGTGGCCCAACCGAATTCGCGCGGATCTCCGCAGCGAATGCGCCGTCAAGGCCCGGCACGCGGGCCTTGTGAGCGTTGATGGCCTCCGGGTTGCGCGCCAGCAGCTCAATGCAGCGGCCGAGGGCCGCGGTCCAAGCGTAGCCCTTGCCCTTGATGCCGGGTGGCGGAGAGAACACGGCGCCCTTGCTGGGCGCGTTGTCCGTGAGCCCAAAAACGCGGCCACCGATGAGGTCGCCCGCCACCGGCACGCCAAGGTTGCGCACGAGGCTGCGGAACCACGCCAGCGCGGAGCGCAGGTCCGCGGGGTCGCATTCGATCTTAGCCGCCTCAACCTGCAGGATGAAGGCGACGTACGCCTCCTGCCGCTCGGGGTCGTACGCCGGGCCATCCTTGAGCAGCGCCGGGTTGCGCAAGCGCTCCCCCCGCGTTGACGTGCGGGCCACCTGCACGGCGATCTCCTGCACCTGGCCACTCGAGAGGGGCGTGGCGTTCGCCACCACCACGGTCTCGGTGGCGATGGCCCGCACCTGCTCTGCTTCCAGAGGCGTCGCGTTCTCTGCGTTGACCGTGCCCCGCGGCTGGCGCTGCAGCGTCGTCGCAATGACCGCCCCCACTTGCGCAACCGTCAGCCGCTCGTCGGGGTTATGCGAGACGGGGATGTGGGCGGTGATGATCCGGCCGTCGCCCTTCTTGGCCAGCGTGGCAATGAAGTCCTTCACCTCCCCGAGGCCAACGACGAAGGTGCGCACCCCGATATGGCTGAAATGCTCGGCGACCGCCTCGGAGCGCGCGTTGCGTGTCGCCGCAGTGTTCCCGCGCTCTGGAAAGTCCACCAGGATTGGCTCGCCGTTCGCGTCGGCAAACCCCGCGACGAGTTTCTCCACTGTGGACGTGGTGTCGTCCCCGTCGGTCACGATGAGGATGTCCGTGACGCCGGGGATCTTCCGGCGAATCACGGAGTCAACGGCGTCAACAAGAGCCGTGCCGCCTTTGGGTTCGGGTATGTTGAATGCATTCTGCGTTCCCGTCATGCACTTGAGCGCGGACGCAATCATCTTGCACTCCTCTTGCTTGTCTTCCATTGAGCCCGACTTGTCCCACAGGACGGCGAGGAGGTTAGGGCCCACTAGCTCGGTGTTCTCGTACATGACCTCTACCTGGCTGTTGAACCCAAAGACGTACTTGAGCTCGCGATGCATGCCTCCCCACATTGCACCTGTCAGGAAATTGTCAGGGGGTACAATTGTCAGGTTCCGAGCGCGGGATGGTACATGTCGGGGAAAGTTCGCCACACGGGTACGGGCACGTACTGCTGGGGTTGCTTTGGTGACCAGTTGCAAAGCACACCCGCAGCGGTTGACAAAGCTTGCCGTTACTGACAAGTATGGTTCCCCAAGTATCCCGCGCTCGGAACTTTGCTCGACAAGTATCTGACAATTCCGGCGCCCGCAACCGACACCACCCCGTAGTCAAGCTGGTGGCCGCTGCGATTGCCAACGTGTGCAAGGGGTTGCGCAATGAGAGCAAGAAGCGCAAAAGCGAGGCTCGTGCGATAGTTCAAAAGAACGCACAGGCCGAGCGCTTGGAGGTGCAGAAGCGGAGCCATGCCAAGGAGATCAAGCAGACCCTTGAGAGTGGGACGTGCACAGTGCGCCTCCGGCTGAATGCCCAGTATGCGGGGAACCCGACACACCGTTGGTTTGTGCTGGCCGAGCACGCTCAGAAGACGGCGGAGCCCGCCTGCCGCGTGAAGGCGTCCCGGAAGTTGGACAATGTGGTGCCGTGTCGTTGCGCCAATCTCAATGGCGCTCGTGGCTGTGGCGGACTGTGGTGCGCTTGGCGCCAGCCCGTGGAATTCAAACGGCAGCGGCGGCGGCGGCTGCCGCCGCTTCCGCCGCCGCTTCCGCCGCCGCTTCCGCTACTGCCGCCACCGCCGACGTCGCCGCCGCCGACATCGCCCGCGGCGGCGCTTCCGGCGCCACAAGACAGTAAGACACCCCCGGACGCCACTGCCTTTGCCTCCGCCGCCGTCGCCCACGTCGCGGGGATTGAGTGGGGCCACGAAACTCCGCTTGAGCGCGCGCAGCGGCAAAAGACCTACGGCTACAGGAGCCCACTCGGTATGAGCGACGGGGTCTATTACAAGCACTTACGCGACCATGGCATCAGACACGAGGATGTGCAGGCGGAGCTGTACACACGCAAGTGGCTCATTCGCGAGGGCCGTAGCCATGAGTACAAGCCACCGCACTTTGTGAAGGCTACGCTTGGGTTGCTTGACGGCGTGCCTGTGGCCGACCCGCCGCCGCCGCCGCCGCTGTCTCCGCTGCCAGACAACGACACGGACGTGTATGCCAACTGGATCAACAACCCGTGGCAGAACTATTTGCTGCGCAGGGAGGAAAGCGTACTTGCGAAACTTGCGGCACAGCACTGGGTTGTCGCGTGAGTGGGTGTAGGTAGGTGGGTGACAAAGTGAAAACAACTTGACACATGGGTACGCCACCCCCCCCCACCATTCTCACACTTGGCAACTCCCGCGCTCGGAAGTTGCTTGACAAGTCTTGACAAGTCTTGACAATACGTGCCAGGCGACCTCCTCTCCCCCACCGCCGTTGAGGAGGTGCTGACAAACCCCGACCTGCTGCGCGCTGTGCTGGCCGCGATTCACGCGCCGAACACCAAGACGCTTGCGCGCGAGACCAGGAACTGGTGCGCCGTCAGCCTCGCGCACGCCGCCGCCAGTCGCGTCGGCGCCGACGACGCGTGGGGAAAGCTCGCGCGCGCAAGCCACTTTCCCACCGAAGCGCCGGCGATTCCGGGCGACCCGCGCGCCAACTTTTACGCGCTGTGCCACGACGCGTGGATCGCACACAGCAAATGGTGGCTGTTTGCGCACTATGGCATCCGTAACTGTGACGACCTGGCGCGGGTCTTGGTTCAGGAGAACGTTATCAACCACGACCGCGATCTGATGCGGCACAAGAAAGCACAAGAATGTGCGTCTCACTTCTTCACCTTGCTCGCGTTTCCCTACCAGAACAAGTACCCGCCCGGAGACGCGGAGGCCATGGTCGCGTACATGCTTGGCAGCAATGACTTGGTGACTGTGCAACCGTACAAACCCGACCTGGTTCGGTTCGGGACCCGCATTCACCAAGTGGCGTACTGGTTCTATCCGAGGTCCATGACGATGGACAAGTTGTCCCTGTATTTCAACCCGGGGCCCATGCGCCAGGCGACGAAGATAATGCAGGGGGTGTGGTCGTGCAATGACCTTCTCAATCACTACACCACCTCGAGTGTCGCTTAGAAAATTTGGACCGAGTGTAGTTGTCAGGTACAATTGTCAATTTTTCCTTGCTTGCAACTTGTGCGCACTCCCAAACCTGCGACGACGCTAGCCCGATGGGCGGCCGGCGTCGTGCTCGCAACTCGGTAGCGCTGCCAATGCACCTCGGGAGCGCGGAGGCTGCCCGGTACGACTCCATGCTCTTGACAATTGAGGCACAGGGGCCTGACGCGCTCCGCGCCGAGGCGACGCTTGTCAGACAGCAGCTGGCGCTGCATGCCTCGTACGTGAACGCGTGCGAGAAGCTTGAGAGCTTCTCCGACGAAATGCGCGAGACGGGTGCGCACTTGGTGCCCCTGCGCTTTCCGATTCGACTCACGCAGAAGACGCGCGTGTGTGTGGAAGACGGGCTCTTTCGCTCGTTTCAGCGCTTCCTGCAGGATATGCACGGCTCGGTGCTTGCGCAGCACGTGGGCGGAGTGGACGACTTGGCAACCGACATGCACGCATTCCTTACGAAGCTTGCGAATGTGCTGACCCTCGAGAGCTGTCGCGTGCTTGATGGACTCGTGTCCCACGCGGAGGCGCGCAGCGTGTGCCTCTCTTATATTGAGAGGTGTCGACTCGCGGTCGTGCGGCGGGAGAGCACGGAGCTGCTGAGTATTGGCAGCGCGTGCGATGTGGTGATTGACTGCCTGCGTCGATTCGGCCGGTCCATCTCCCACATTGGCAAGGACGTGGCCACACGCATGCGCGCCTTCCTGAAGACGGCGGAGCGCAAGGGCCTAAGCGAGGCCGTGCGCCGGCTGGAGGCTACGCGCCAGCTGCGGGACGTGCTGGCGAGGCACAGCTGGCTGCACGGTGGCACGGTGGACGACGCTCTTGCCGAGCGAACGTACCAGCTGCTGGTGCTGACGCACCTGGAGCTGGCGCGGCGGCTCACGGGGCAGCAGCGGCGCATTGGGTGGCTGGCGTCGGCGAACGCGGCCAACCGATGCTGGTGCGGCCTCACTACGGCGACGGGTATTGATGGGGCGTTGGTGCAGGCGCCCGCGCATATGCGTAGCTTGGCGGGCGAGGAGCGCGTGCGCCTTGTGCGTGAGGCACAGGAGATGCCCCACGCCTGCTACCTGAGCGCTGTCAGCGTGGCCAATATCGTGCTCACACTGCTGCGCGAGCGCCGCCTTCCGCTGAACCGCGCCAGCGCCACGTACACAAACCGCATCCTCACCTTTGACTTTTGCAAGTACGAGCGGGCCGCGCGGAACATACTTGAGGGTACGGTACGGCCGTGGTATGAGCGTTTGGAAGTGGAAGGTTTGAAGTAGCCATCATAACTCTCCTCGCGCTAACGAGTTAGTGTGAGCAAACGTACACTCAGGAGAGCGTGGAAAGGATGTCTAACCGCGGGGTGGGGCCGTCGAACGATGCGTTTGCCGGGGGCGCGCAGCAGCGCAACCTGGCGCCGCCGGGTGTGGGCGGAGGCATCGGATCGGCCAACACGCGTGTGAGCGCGCCGGTGGCCGGCGTCAGCCCCGGTCAGATCAAGTCGGCGCTCAACAACTCAACCTCGAACATAGGGGTGCCCTATACTCGGTTCTTCAAACGAATCAAACCTCTGCACTTGGCTAGACACATCCCACGCGATAGGGTGCACACCAGCCAGCTCAGCCAAGCTCACGTGCAATTCTTCACGGCACAGGTTGGTACCTCTCAACAATAGCAACAAGCTCATCGGACAAGATGCCATGGGCAAGACCGTCACGCGGACGGAGACGGAAGACCTGCGCGCCACCACGCTCGCCTTTATTCTCGGCCTGCGCGGCGACTCCAAGCCGCCGCGCCCCCTGTTGCTGGGTAACGAGCAAGCGCAAGGCGTGCCGGGACACAATGTCGCGTACCAGCCCGCGATGATGTCTTCCATGGTGGGCACGGAGCGCTTCCAGCAGCTGTGCTCGATTGAGTACTTGCACGACTACTTCAAGCAGGTGCTGGGCGGCAAGACGATTGCGCTTGACGAGTCGTACGCCGCCGCTCTGCAGCAGATGCAAAACCAGCTCAAGACCACGGGCCCTATCGGTGCGCTGAACGCCTCAATGCACGAGCAGATGACTGCGGGGCTCGCTCCTGGCTTGCCGGGTCACGTCTCCTTGGGTGCGGCAGCGTCCATGCTGGCCATGCCCGATATTACAAAGCAAATGGGCCTCAAGGGATCGGAGGCCCGCTTGGCGCAGGAGAACTACCAAGGCATTTTTGCGCGCGACTTTGGTCCCTTCCTCAAGGGCAAGGGCTCCGGCACCGCGCTGGTCGACTGCACCGCAAGCAACCTGCCACAGGTGTTTAATCCCGCTGCGGAGCTGGAGGACCAGTTCACGACGCAGCCCTTCTCCGTGTCGCGCAACCTTGGCGACGACGTGGCGTTTGCCGTTCTGGATGCCAAGCTGCTGGAGAATGGCATCACGGATTACCGCCCCGATGGGATCGTGCTTTCCAAGGGGTCAAACGACCCGGGTGACCAGCTTTCCAACGAGTACCTTGAGGCTAGGGACGGGCAGCTCTACAACATCCGTATCCAGGGCCCCGCGATAGGCACCTCGTGGTCGGGCGAGCGCTCGCTCGAAGTGCTGCCGCTCGACAAGGTCTTTGTGGTCGTCGTCGCCGACGTCATTTTTGACGCAAAAAGCCTCACAAAGTACAATGCCTCGGTCGCTCCCGACCGGCAGGGCCGAGGTGGGAGGGAGAGCACCACCACCATCGCGAGCCTCATGGCCAAGGGAATTGACACCACGGACGACGTCAAGGACTACCAGATCATTCGCGCCAAGTATCTAGCCGATTCGCTCGATGAGGAGGCGTTCCAGGCCAAGCAGATTGCAGCCTTCAGCGGCGTCGCGGAGAACACGGTTCTCACCAACTTCCGGGTCATGGTGTCCACATCGTCCCAGATGATCAACCACTCCGCGTTCAAAACAAAGGGGAATCAGCAGAGCGACTCGGATGGGAAGCGAAGGCGCCTCCTCGGCACCTCGCGCATGGGGCTCACTCTTTCAAACGAACTTGGTGAGTACATTGTCGGTGGCTGGCAGATTGGCAACGTCCTGGATACGGCGGCCTCGCGCGGGTCCATGCCGCAGGGCGCGAACCTCGGCATCAGATCGTCGCCCAACTCGGCCGCGATGAACATCAACGTGAACATCTCGTGGTACAACGCTGATCGGCTGTGCCGCTCGTTTAACAATCCCGAATCCACTGTCAAGCAGCGGTTTGAGGGTGTCGCCAGTTACCCGAAGAATCCCGTGAACATGCAGGAGAACGCCAAAGCGTTCAGGACCGCGGCAGGCCTTCCCGCGGCAGGCGTTGCCGTTGACGCAGGCGTTGCCGTTGACGCAGCGGGCGTGAGTGTGTAAAAAACCCGTAAAGTTGCACGTTTGTCAGATTTGTAACTAGTGTCAACAACATGGTGTGTACGTAAAAGGGTGGCGAGTGTCTCTGTACAAGTGTACTAACTTGACAAGCTTCGGATACTTTCCCGCGCTCGGAACTGATTTGACTGACAATTGATGACGACAATTGCATTCACGATTTCCTCACCGGTGGACATTCCAGTGCAAATTGCCACGTGGCTGGCCGTGTGCGAGACGGGCGCGCTTCCCGGTTGCTCCTACAGGCGCTGTGTGCCAACCGACATTCAAGTTTTGCCCTGCAACAAAGTGCGCATTCTCTGCATCGTCGAGGATCACGACCTCCCCTTGGTCTTGGGCATCCGGGGATGGGCCAGTATCTACCTCGAAAAGGAGGAGCGCCAGGCGTGTGGTACCGTGCCGGTGCCTGCATGGGTTTTTACGGATCACGCAACCAAGGGCCCGACGGCGTCCAATCTGACGTCCGCTAAATACCTTGCGGAGATTGTCATGGCACTGTACCGCGTCTTTAAAAGCGTCGACACGGACTACGAAGGTGCTCAGAGAACGTGTCTTCTCTACCTTGACAAGAAGATTGTCAACGGCCTTGGTGGCTGCGCTCTGGCGGAGCCACTAAGCGACGACCAGCTCGAATCGATTCTGAACCTGGCCGACCAGTGGCGTATCCACCTGACACTGGCGCGCGACCAGCCCGTTGCGCAAGGAACGCGGGCATATTATGAGCTGCAGCGCGTTGAGCGCGAGCGCTGCGGGCTCTGTCAGGACGCGTTTCCCGAGCTGGGCCCGTCGCCGCACGGCTCACCCGTGGCCGTCGCTGGCCGCACGCGATACTCCGAGGGCATGGCCGTTGTTGCCTCCAGCCCACTCCTGGGCCAAGAGCCGCACTGCACCCCCTTTGTGCCCAAGATCAACGAGTTGGACTTGCAGAAGCTCTTCAAGGTGGCGTACCTGCCTCCCGGCTACGGCGCGCACATGTGGTTCACTGGCAAGTCGCCGCGTGACATTCGTCGACATATCCTTGCGTGACATTTGTTGACATATCCCCGCGCTATCGGCGTGATTTTGCACTTGTGTGGCAACCTCGTGTGTATTGTGTGCGTATGGCGTCCCTGGTTCACGTTGCCGTTGAGAGGAAGCAGTTAGAAGCAATTGTCAAGTGCCCCCTCAGCATCCTTGACATCCTGACCCCGCTGCTTGAGCAACTTGGCCCGCTTGTGAAACACCCCGGCTTGATGCGTCCGCATTCCATTGATTCGGTCGGGAAATATATAAACGAAGCGCGGTTCGAAGAAGTAAGGGCGCAGCTTGTGAGCGGCAACGGGGTGGATGTGGCTTACAAGGTGCGCAAATTTGACGTGCTCTCTTGCGAGGCCGCGGACAAGCTTCCGTCGGCGCAGCGGCGCCAATGCGTGGCCGTGCGTGGCGCCAACGAGGTGGCGCGTCGGCTTGAGCCGAATGAACGTGGAGGCGCCGAAGTTGTTGTCAAATTTTCCTGTGGTGGTACGCTCGCGGTGCGCCGAAACAGCAACCCGCAGCGGCTGGTTGTGGTCTGTACGGACGCGAAGAATAGAAAGAAGGTGCTTGACGCTCTGCTGGATTCGAGCGGCACGGCTTGTCTGATTCGCCTCTTTGAAGAGGCGGTGAAAGGGCAGCGCCAAGCGGCGGTGCCACCGAGCGCAACGAGCCGATTTGTCAAGCTTGACAATGGCGCCTTCTGGGAGCTGCCCGCGTGGTACGCCGAGGCGGTAGCCCTCCTTGCACAGGAGGTTTTCCGGTTGCACGTCTTCGTATCGGCCATCTCAGCCCAGGTATCCCGCTCGCTCTTTGTGGACCGTGTTACACTTCACCGCCTTACCAAAGGCCCGATCACGGACCACCGCACCCTGATCAAGGCCGCCCTGCACCGCGCCAGTGGCGGGTGCGCGTGCCATCTGCATAGAGACACGGCTCCGGTGGAGCGATTCAGGCGACTTGAGTTCCGGATGGAGTTTTGCGGCTGCGCGCTTGTCAACGGTCGCTGCCCCACACATAGCTGCGCGGAGCACACCGCGGAGTCTGGGCGCTTCCCAGGCACGTGCATGCTCGGCCTCAAGATGGAGCTGCACTGCGCACACGAGGCGTCCAAGACTGGTGCGCGCGGCGGTGTGCGCTTTCCACTCGACGTCCGCGACGAGAGGATGGACTTGGGATTTGCAAGAGAATTCATGGTCGCCGTGGCCAGCTGCGGCGCTCGGCTCGCGAGGCCGCACCCGGCGCTCGCCGAGCTGGAGCAGGACACGCAAGCCGCGATTGCCAATCTGAACGATTTGCGCCTGCAGCACGCGCACATGGGCGACCAGATAATGCAGCGCGACGTGATGGCCGTCTACCTGCTGCGCAACGGCTCGGCGGTGACCAAGGGCGGCAAGTTTGTGGGCCGCGTGCGCGCCGACTGCCACGCCATCCTCAAGACACACAAGCACCTCTTTAGAGTGAAGGGGTAGCGAATCTGTGTATTTTTTTTATAACCCGCGACGCCCTAACCAGTTAGGAAGCGTGGCGTACCGGCGCCCAATGCTCCCGGGCCTGTGCAGGCTGCGGCTTGCTCCAACCGCGTGCGACACGTGTGGAGGCGACCCCGCCAAGCGGGTGGCCACTGACCCAGCCAGCGCGGGGCCGCGGGCGGTTGAGCTACCGCTGGATTTGATACGTGCTGCACTGGTTACAGCCTGGGTGGCGAAGATCCGCAGCCTCGTGTCCAAGGAGTAAACTACCACGCGTGTTTCGGTCGAGCGGATGGCCACTTGTTAACGGTTTCCGGCGTGTAAGTACGTTTAATAAATTTACACGCCCACACGTTCACACGCCCACGCGCCCACGCGGCCTACTGGTCGTCTTCGTCGCCCTCCACCACCGCCGCTGCCGCCGTGCGGTAGAACACCACGTGCAGTAGCCCGCCGACCTCGTTGACCCTGTAGGTGGTTCCGGGGGGTTGCTTGACAAACTCCTCCGAGCAGATGTACAGCTTGCGCTTCGCTTCCAGACCTTCGTCAATGGTCAACCCGGGCTTGGTGCGCTTCTTGGCCTCGGGTGCCTTGAAGCACGACTTGGCTAGCTCGGGGGCCACAACAATCTCCCACTTCTCTATCTCGGGATTAATCTGGTTGCGGCCCGGGCAGTCGGTCTCCTTCCTCCAATCGAGCACCTCAATGCGGATCTGCTGGTGCTTTTTGGTAATCGGCACAACCTTGGCCCGCTCAAGGGCATCCTCCTTGACCTGATCAAAGTTCTTGGCCGCCACGGTCCCCGAGATGAGGCGTAGGAAACGCTTCTCGTCCGGCCAGTTCGGCACGTCAAAGGTGGTGTACACGCAGTTGCCCGTCTCGCCCTCAATGCGGCAAAGGTAGTCGGGGTGGCAGTAGGGTAGCCACTTCTCGGGCGCCTTGGTGGCCAAGAGCGCGCTCAGTCCCTCGGGTGCCGAGATCTTATCGTTTGCGTGCTTGGGGTAGGACTTCACCGCAGACGCGGGAACGTGGTACACGTTCTTACCAAAGGGCAGCAAAAAAGTCGCGGGTGGCGACGACTTGGGGATGGCAGCCCGGGTGCTCGTGTGGGGAGTGATCTGCGTGTTCGTCATGGTACTTTTTACACTTTTGACATAAAACCTCACGTTCACAGGTTAGCGCAAAGCGGCGCGATGGGTGCTTCAGTCCCGGTGTTGATGGGCCGTTAAGGCCTGAGTGCTCGTACCCGCGTGGGATTGGTGGGCTTTTAATATTTTGTTGGTCGTAATCCGCAGCAACAGCTCGCGTGCGAGGAGCACCGCGATGAGAAGCATCAAGAGCACATATGGTAACCCGCCAGGCCGCAGTACGCCGATGAGCGCTTCCGACGCCTTGTCGTTCAGGTCGTCGCTCTGTAGTGTGGCGTTGACCTCGCGCTTGAGCCGGAGCGCCACCGCTACCGCCTCCTGAACACGTGTTGAAAGCGACGCCGCGACGCGTTCTTCCAGCGGAGCCGACACGACAACAAAGCGCGGCGTGGGCATTGAGCACACTCGCTAAGGCATAAGGCCAAACGACGATGCCGAGTCCTTAGCGAGCCGCATCGCAATGCTTGAAGTCGCACCCGAGTGTTTCGTCTGCACGGACGCGACACCCGCGCCGCGCCGGTCGGCGTGTCTATGCACGGACCGCTACGTGCA
>MDSY01049452.1_pt1 | contig 20361 bp, 22 predicted proteins | sample 811131 | NCBI WGS metagenome assembly MDSY01 (sample SAMN05326643, study PRJNA326480) | marine metagenome | isolation source: seawater | place: Atlantic Ocean: South West | collected 2010
AAGTTTATTAGTAAAAAATTAGCACTGCCTTCACTTGTGGCAACTTTGATTTTTTTAAACTTTTTGTACATAATATCACGCCATTTATTTACATGTTTAATTTCTTTTTGTAGCCAAGCGGTATCAAGTAAAGCTGCTAGCGCCGCAAATAGAGCCGGTCTATTTACGTTAAATGGTGGCTTTACCAAATTTAGACTTTTTATTATTTCTCTTGAGGCGTACCCCCAACCTAGTCTAAGACCTGCCAAACCATATATTTTAGAAAAAGTTCTTGTTATAACCACATTTTTACTTCTTGAAAATAGGCTTAAACCTGAACTATATTTTTTATCCCTAACGTACTCAAAGTAAGCGTCGTCGATTACAAGTAAAATATCACTACGTAGTTTTTTTCTTAAATTAATAAGTTCTTTTTTATTTATATATGTGCCGGTTGGATTGTTTGGATTTGCTAAAAAAACAATTTTAGTTTTTTTTGTAACACATGACAAAATATTTTTAACAGATAGAGTAAAATTATTTTCTTTTGCATATATTACTTTTGCACCATTTATTTTACTGTATATTCTGTAAACAATAAAACTATACTTTGACACGATTACTTCGTCATTTTTACTAAGAAATGCTTTACATATAAGTTCTAGTATCTGGTCCGATCCCGAGCCAAGAATTATTTTTGAAGAATCTACTATGAACTTTTTGGCCAAAGCTTCCCTTAAAAATTTTCCGTCAGGTGGATATCTTTTAAAGTTTTTTGAAATACCACTATAGGCTCTTACAGCTCTTGGACTAGGGCCTAAGGCAGACTCGTTGGCAGACAGCTTTATTCTTGCGGTTTTTTTTTTAAACAAGCTTAAACCAGCCTCATATTTTTCGACATTAATAATTTTTGCTTTTGGTAATTTCATATCTATTTATTTAATATATAAAAAGCCTCTAGATTGCTATATTCGAATTTTACATATAAAATTGACAAGTTTGTGACTATTTAGTAGATATATAGAGCGCTGATTTAACCAAATTGCGAGCGCATAAATAAATTTCGCTAAACAGGGTACGCCCAGTTTAGCTGGGCTTTTTTTTTATATGAATTATAAAACTGAAAACATAAAACAGCTGATTGTAAAAAAACCACTTAAATTAGATTGTGGAGAAACAATTAAAGATTTTCCCCTTGCTTATGAAACTTACGGCACCCTTAATGAAAAGAAAGATAATGCTATATTAATTTTTCATGCTCTAACTGGTGACCAGTTTGCTAGCGGCATAAACCCTATCACTAAAAGAGAGGGCTGGTGGGCAAGTGCGGTTGGGGAAGATAGAGCAATAAACACAAAAAAATATTTTGTTATTTGTGCAAATGTCCTTGGTGGATGCATGGGTACATTTGGACCAAAAGAAATTAATAAAAAAACTAATGAACCTTATGGATTAAATTTTCCAGTAATAACCATTAAAGATATGGTTACAGCTCAAGAATCTTTATTAGATTACTTTAAAATTGAAAAACTTTTATGTGTTATGGGTGGGTCAATGGGGGGAATGCAGGTACTTCAGTTTTGCTCATCTTTTCCAGATCGTGCATTTTCTGCAATTCCCATTGCTTGTAGCTCTAGTCATAGTGCGCAAAATATTGCGTTAAATGAATTAGCTAGACAAGCTATAATGGCAGATCCGGAATGGAGTGAAGGAAGTTATGGAAAAACTGAAAATTTACCAAAGAATGGTTTGGCAGTAGCAAGGATGGCTGGACATATAAGTTATCTTTCTGAAAGTGGTTTACAGGAAAAGTTTGGAAGAAAACTTCAGGAAAAAGCTGACTATGAATTTAGTTTTGATGCTGATTTTCAAGTTGAAAGTTATTTGAGACATCAAGGATATTCATTTGTAGAAAGATTTGATGCAAATTCTTACTTATACATTACAAGAGCGATGGATTATTTTGATTTATCTAGACATTACAAAAATGGTTTAATAGATGCCTTTAAAGGACAAAAAACTAAATTCTTAGTTATATCTTTTTCATCAGACTGGTTGTATCCAACTAAACACAGCAAAGACATCGTAATTGCACTAAACGCATCTGGAGCTAATGTCGCTTTCGCAGAAATAAAAACTGACAAGGGTCATGACTCATTTCTCGTGAATGAACCTAAGTTTTTAACTACAATTAAAGGCTTTGTAGACTCTACATACAAAATTTATAAAAGATGAAAATAGAATTTAAAATTATTGCTGATTTATTGCCTGAAAATTCAAGAGTATTAGATGTGGGTTGTGGTGATGGCACACTAATGAATTATTTATCGAAAGAAAAGAATATTGATGTCCGGGGCTTAGAACTAGATGAAAAAAATGTAGAAACTTGTATTTCAAAAGGGTTGTCGGTTATTGAAGGTGATGCAGAAACTGAGCTCAATCAATTCCCTGATAAATCATTTGATTATGTAGTTTTAAGTCAAACACTTCAGGCTTTTTATAATCCTGTCACTGTATTAGATCACTTATTAAGAATTGGAAAAGCTTCGATAGTTTCTATACCAAACTTTGGTTATTGGAAAGTAAGAGCTGATTTACTTTTTTTTGGTAGAATGCCAAAAACAAATTCTTTACCATACAAGTGGTACAATACTCCAAATTTGCATATGTGTACTATTAGAGACTTTTATGAGCTTTGTAATGATAAAAAAATTAACATGGAAAAAATTGTTGGAATTAATAGCAACAAAACATCTTTAATTAATAATAACAATATTAAGCTAAAAAACTTGTTTTCAGAAGTAGGTATATTTCTAATTAGATAATGTTAAATATTGAAATAGTTCCTTGTTTAAGTGACAACTTTAGCTACATTATACATGATGATGTTTCTGACTTAATTGGCGTAGTAGACCCGTCAGAATTTGAAACAATTGATAAAATAATATCAAAAAAATATAAAAAACTTGATTATATTTTAAATACCCACCACCATTTTGATCATATAGGTGGTAATCTACAATTAAAAAATAAATATAATTCAAAAATAGCTTGCTCTAAATTAGATAAAGAAAGAATTCCTGAAAGTGAATTACTTTTTGATGAAAATGATAAATTTATTTTTGGGGAAATAACCTTTAAAATTATTTCTGTGCCAGGCCACACTAAGGGCCACATAGCATTTTTCTCTCTTAAAGAAAAAGTTATATTTACAGGAGACGCCTTATTTTCATTGGGTTGTGGAAGAATTTTTGAAGGAAATCCGAAACAAATGTTTGAATCTTTAAATAAAATAAAAACCTTACCCAAAGAGACTAAAATATATTGTGGTCACGAATATACAAAAAAAAATTTAGAATTTTGTATTAAATATGATCCAAACAATAAAGTTCTAGATAAAAAATTAATTTGGATTAATAATAAGCTAAATAAAGGTCTTGCTACAATCCCGGTATCACTTGAAGAGGAAATAAGTACGAACATATTCCTCAGATGCAATAATATTGATGTAAAAAACAATCTGAAAATGCCAAACACGTCAGATGAACTTATTTTCAAGAAATTACGTGATTTAAAGGATGAATTTTAGTCTCATAAATCTTGACTTGATCTTCTTTCAAGTTATATTGCCTTAATTTTAAAGGAACATATTTTATGTCATTTGCAATTATAGAAACAGGCGGAAAGCAATATAAAGTGTCGGCAAGTAAGATACTTGAAGTGGAAAAGCTAGACGCTGAAAAAGGTAAAATTATTCAATTTAAAAATGTATTGCTTTTAAATGACGACAAAAATACAGAAGTGGGAAGCCCTAATATTAATGGTGCTATAGTAGAAGCAAGATTGCTAGAAAATGTAAAAGACAGAACAGTTTTAGTTTTTCATAAAAGACGGAGAAAACATTCTAGAAAAAAAAATGGTCATAGACAAAGACACTCAAAGATTCAAATAACAAAAATTCTTTCAAAAGATGGTAAGATAATAGCTGAAGCCAAAAAAGAAATTAAAACTGAAGTTAAAAAAGAAAAAAAAATAGTAAAAAAAAAAGAAATTAAAACTACTATAAAAAAATAGGAATTATTAATGGCAACAAAAAAAGCAGGTGGATCATCCCGTAACGGCCGAGATAGTAAAGGTAGGCGGTTAGGTGTAAAAAAGTATGGTGATCAAATAGTTATTCCTGGAAATATAATTGTGAGACAAAGAGGTACCAAAATTCACCCAGGACAAAATGTTGGTATGGGGAAAGATCACTCCATTTTCTCTTTGGTCAAAGGCAAAGTAAAGTTTAGAAAAGCTAAACTAAACAGAACATTTGTATCTGTTATCCCCAATTAAAAAATAAATAACTAAGTTATTTAAAATCCAAAATGAAATTTTTAGATCAAGCAAAAATCTATATTAAAGCTGGCAATGGTGGTTCTGGATCAGCAAGTTTTAGAAGGGAGAAATTTATCGAATATGGTGGGCCTGACGGAGGTGATGGGGGAGATGGAGGATCAGTTATATTTGAGTCTGAAAGGAATCTGAATACTTTAATTGATTTTAGATATTCACAACATTTTAAAGCAGAAGTTGGTAAACCAGGTAGCAAAAGAAATAAGACTGGGGCTAGTGGAAAAGACTTGATAATTAAAGTTCCAGTTGGAACACAGATATATGAAGAAGATAACAATACTCTCATATATGATTTTACTAAAAACCAAGAAAGATTTTTAGTTGCGTCCGGTGGCGGTGGCGGTTTAGGAAATGTAAGATTTAAAAGTTCGACTAACAGAGCGCCCAAAAAAAAAACTAACGGTAAAATTGGTGAAGAATTTTGGATTTGGTTGCAACTAAAGGTTATAGCAGACATTGGTATCGTAGGACTTCCTAATGCAGGAAAATCAAGTCTCTTAGCTTCTATTACAAAAGCAAGACCAAAAGTAGCAAGTTATCCATTCACTACACTGAATCCAAATCTAGGTGTTTCATATTATGATGATAAAGAAGTAACACTTGCAGATATACCAGGATTAGTTGAGGGAGCGCACAAAGGAGTGGGTTTAGGAGATAAATTTTTAAGGCATATTGAAAGATGTAAAGTACTGTTACATCTAATTGACCTTACTGAACTCGATTTGCTTGATAATTATTTAAAAATTAGAAATGAACTATCAAAATATAGTGATATTTTGAGCAAAAAAAAGGAGGTAGTTTTTTTTAATAAATCCGACTTGCTCGAAAAGAAAGAGATAGATAAAAAACTAAAATCATTTAAAAATAAAATAAATGGTAAATTTGAAATAGTTTCTGTATTTTCAAAAAAAGATATGACAAAAATAAAAAAAATATTACTTAAAAATGTTGCTAAATAATTCTAATAAAATTGTAATAAAATTAGGCTCTTCAACTATTGTAGATAAAAAAGGTAAATTTAAAAAAAAATGGTTTTTGAGCTTAATTAAAGACATTAAAAAAATACATAAAAACAAAGACATAGTAATAGTTTCTTCTGGAGCTATAGCTTTAGGTCAAAGTTATCTAAAAATAAAAAAAAAAAGAATTAAAATTGAAATGAGCCAAGCTATTGCATCTGTAGGACAAATTCATTTGATAGATCAGTTTAAAATATTGTTTGAAAAAAATAATATTAAAATTGGACAAATATTAATTACTCCTGATGATACAGAGCAGAGAAGAAGGGCTATAAATGTAAGAAGAACATTTGAAAATCTTTTTAAGCTTAAGGCGATTCCGATTGTAAATGAAAACGATACTACTGCAACTTCTGAAATAAAATATGGTGATAATGACAGATTGGCAGCAAGGGTAGCACAAATTATAGGGGCAGACACTTTAATTGTATTCTCAGATGTAGATGGTTTGTACCAAAATTCAAAAAGTAAAAAAAGTTTGATTAAAGAAGTAAAGGAACTAGATGAAAAAATCTATTCACTAGCTGACAAAAAAAATAACGCATATGGCTCGGGAGGAATGCTTACAAAGCTTGAAGCTGCAAGAATTTGTATGAATTCTGGTTGTCGAATGTACATAGCTAATGGACAAATAATCAATCCTTTAAAAAATTTAATAAATAAAAAAATTTTTACTTGTTTTGTGCCTAAGATTTCTACTCTCGCGGCCAGAAAAAAATGGATAGTTAGCTCTATAGAATCTTCTTCTAAAATACATATTGATAAGGGAGCTGCAAAAGCCTTGAACAATGGGAAAAGTTTGCTGCCAGCAGGAATAACTAGAGTTTCAGGTGATTTCAATAAAGGTGAAAATATTTTAATTGTTGACGAAAGGAACAATAAATTAGCCAGAGGACTGTCATCTTTTTCCTCAAAAGAAATCAATAAAATAAAAGGACTTCAAAGTAATGAGATTGAAAATATCCTAGGCTATCCAAGTAAATCAGAAATTATTCATAAGGACGATCTGGTAAAACTATGAAGTCAATCAAGCTTAGAGTTTGTAGGATCAGCGATGCTAAGTTTATATTAGATATATACAACTTTGCTGCAAAAAGTGGTTTTTTTTTCTCAAAAAAAAACAGTCAAATTCAAAGATCATTTTAAGTGGCTTAAAGAAAAATTAAATTCAAATAATGCTAAAATTTATATAGCGGTTATTGGGGGGGAAAAAATAGGATATGTAAGATTTCAAAAAGTTATCAAGAAAAACTATGAAGTATCTATTGGTAATAAATCAAATTTTTTTGGAAAAGGCTTTGGAACAGTAATTCTTGGGTTGGCGACAAAAAGATTTATTAAATCTTATAAGCCAAAAAAGATATTTAGTACTGTTAAAAAATCCAACAAGAGATCAGAAAAATGTTTTTTAAATAATCAATTTATAAAAATTAAAAAAAATGTAACTATTAAAACCAACCGTAAAAACAGTAATTATTTTGAATACAAATTTAATTAGTTTGTGATACAAATAAAACATAAAATGAATTACTTAAAAAAAATTGGAATAAAGGCTAAAAAGGCTTCACTATCTCTAAATAAAGTTAACCATATAAAAATTAAAAAAATTCTTAACACATATAGTAATTTAATTTTAACTAACAAAAAATCAATTATTAGAGAAAACTTAAAAGATGTAAAAAACTCCAAAAGAAAACACTTGATAGATCGTTTAGTTCTAAATGAAAAAAGAATAGAGAGTATATGTAGGTCTATAGAGCAAATAATAAAATTTAAAGATCCGGTTGGTAGAAATCTGGCTTCATGGACTAGGCCAAATGGACTTAAAATTAAAAAAATTTCAACACCTATTGGTGTAATTGGTGTGATTTATGAAAGTAGACCAAATGTAACTGCTGACGTTGCTTCTTTATGTTTAAAATCTAGAAATGTTGTTATTTTAAGAGGTGGTTCCGAAGCATTTAACACCAATAAGATATTAGCAGACCTTTTTAGACTATCTCTTTCAAGACATAAATTAGATAAAAATTGCGTTCAGTTTATAGAAAAAAAGGATAGAAAAATTGTGAATAAACTTCTATCTAATATGGCAAACTATATAGATGTGATTGTTCCCCGTGGAGGAAAAAGTTTAGTTGAAAAAGTTCAAAAATTTTCAAAAATACATGTTATCGGACATCTTGAAGGCTTGTGCCACATTTATGTAGACAGAAAATCTAATGCAAAAATGGCTTCTAAGATTATCCTCAATGCCAAAATGAGAAGAACAAGTATTTGTGGGGCTGTTGAAACAGTTTTAATTGACTCTCGTTGCTTAAAAACACATGCGGTTCAAGTAATTAACAAGTTGCTTTCAGTGGGCTGTAGCGTTTTGGTAGATAAAAAAATAAACAAGTTGTTTAAAAATAAACTGAAGCTGGCAAAGGAAATAGATTGGAAGACGGAATATCTTAATAAAAAGCTATCTATAAAATCCGTGGCAAATGTAGATGATGCAGTAAGTCATATACTTAAATATGGAACTATGCACACTGACTGTATAATAACTAACGACTCGAAAACAGCAGAAGTTTTTCTAAACGGCGTAAATAGTGCGATTGCAATGCAAAATGTCTCTACACAGTTTGCTGATGGAGGTGAGTTTGGATTTGGAGGAGAAATTGGAATTTCTACAAATAAAATGCCTCCCAGAGGACCTGTTGGTATAGACCAATTAACTTCTTATAAATATATAGTTAAAGGTAAGGGAACAATAAGAACGTAAATTAAATTTTAGCTATTAAAAAAAAACTTGTGTGTTAAAAAAAAATAAAATAAAAAAGGTAATCGGAGTTTTGGGAGGCAGCTTTGACCCTCCTCATAGCGGGCACCTTAGTATATCTAATTTCTGTGTTAAAAAGCTTAAACTAGATGAATTAATTTGGGTAATAACAAAAAAAAATCCTTTTAAAAAAAAATCGCTGTTTAACTTAAATAAAAGAATAAACAAATGCAAAATTCTTGTCAAAAAATATAGTAAAATTAAAGTTAAATATTTAGAAAATAAAGTTCGCTCTTCAAAAACTATAGCAATAATTAGATATTTAAAAAAAATAAACAAAGACTCTAAAATCATGTTTATAATAGGCTCTGACAACCTAGTAAATTTTAACAAATGGGAAAAATGGAAAGAGATAACAAAATTAGTCGATTTAGTAGTATTGTCCAGACAGGGCTTTGACAATAGGGCTAAAAAGTCAATAGCAGCGAGATTTTTAAGGAACAAAAACTTGCTTTTTGTTAATAATAAAAAAATTAATATATCTTCTTCTAATTTGAGGCAAAATTATCTAAAGTAATTTAAATGGATATAAAAAAATTAAAAAGTATTATTGAGAATGTATTAAATTCTAACAAAGCAAATAATATAACATCCATTAGTTTAAAAAATAAATCTTTTATTGCTGATTACATGATAATTGCATCTGGCACATCGTCTAGACATCTTCAGTCTTTATCGGAACTAGTTGTGGCTGAATTAAAAAATCATGGAATCAACAATTGTAGAATTGAGGGAAGAGAAAGCAATCACTGGAAACTTGTAGACGCAATGAACATTATAGTTCATATTTTTCGCCCTGACAAAAGAGAATTTTATGACCTTGAAAATATGTGGTCTGAACCAACACTAAAAGAAAAAGTCTCAATTTGAAAAATTTTTTAAATTTTATTTTTATATTAATAATTAGTTGTATTTTTTCTAGCAATACCTTTGCTCAAGGCAAGGTTGATTTATATGAAAAAATTGACCTTTTTGGAGAGGTGCTTGAAAAAATTAAAAAAGAATATGTTGATGAGGTTGATCAAGCAGACGTTATGGATTCTGCAATTAACGGTGTGCTTCAGTCCTTAGATCCTTATTCGGCATACATGTCTCCCGAACTTTTTAAAAGTATGCAGACTGATACTAAAGGAGAATTTGGAGGAATAGGTATCGAAATAGGTATGGAGTCTGGTGTTGTAAAAGTAATTACTCCTATTGCTGATACACCTGCGTCAAAAGCCGGGTTAAAAGCTGGAGACTATATTATTAAAATTGAAGAAAACCAAGTTCAGGGAAAATCTTTAATGGAAGCAGTAAAGCTAATGAGGGGTCTGGTTGGTACAAACTTAAAAATAACTGTAAGACGTAAAGGTAAAAAAAAGCCACTGATTTTTAATCTTAAAAGAGAAATCATAGAAGTTAAATCTGTCAGCACAAGTGCTTTAGGAGAAAAAGAAAAAATTGGTTACTTGAGATTAAAATCTTTTAATGAAAATAGTGACGCACAACTAATTAAACAAATTAAACTTCTTGAAAAAAATAGCAAACCAATTGGCTATATTATAGATTTAAGAAACAATCCTGGTGGTTTACTAAATCAGGCTATTAGTATCACGGATTATTTTTTAGAAGATGGAGAAATTGTTTCTACGAAAGGTAGAAAACTTTCTGAAAGTAGAAAGTTTTTTGCTAGAAAAGGGGATGTAATTAAGGGCAAGCCAATTATTGTTTTGATCAACAATGGTTCAGCCTCGGCCTCAGAGATTTTAGCTGGGGCTCTTAAAGACCATAAGAGAGCAATTATTTTAGGAGAAAATACTTATGGCAAGGGCTCTGTGCAATCTATTATTCCGCTAAGAAATGGCGGTGGAATGAGGCTTACAATATCAAAATATTATCTGCCTTCTGGAAAGTCAATATCAGAGGTAGGAGTTACGCCAGACATTCTTGTTGAAGAAGAAAATGATAATTTTGAAATTAACACAAAGACGGATAATCAACTAACTTACGCAGTAAATCTTCTTAAATCCTAAAATGAAAAATAGAAACCTTCCCTTAAGAACTGGAGTGGGAGTAGTGGTACTAAATTCAAAAAATGAAGTATTTGTAGCAAAAAGAATTGATAATCCTGGAGACAAATGGCAAATGCCACAAGGCGGAGTAGATCCTGGTGAAAGACTAGTCGAGGCCATGAAAAGAGAACTTCTTGAGGAAACGAATATAAAAAATATTAAAATTTTAAAAGAATTAGATTATTGGCTTCAATATGAATTACCTGACAATCTTTTAGGAATTATTTGGAAAGGAAAATACAGAGGCCAAAAACAAAAATGGTTTATAGCAAGATTTTTGGGAGGTGAAAATGAAATTAATATTAAAACAAAAAAGCCTGAATTTACAGAATGGAAATGGTTGGCAATTAAAGATCTACCAAATGTTATTGTTGATTTTAAAAAACATATTTACAAAAAATTAGTTATAGAATTAAAACAATTTAATGAATAATCTCTTTAAGTGTTTCTATTTTATAAGATAGTATGTAGCTTTCTTTGTCTTTAATGCTTGCGTTCTTAATTTTTTTCTGTGTTTCTTCGAGCATTTTACTTGCGTCTTCAGCTAAAAAGTCTTTTCTATTTTTGATAGTTGAAGACAAAATTAATAAATTATTCTTAAAAAATTCAACCGTTCCTTCCTCAATATAAAATTTTTCTTTATTATTTTCTGTTTTTACTTCTATAAAACCTGGTCTAAGAAACGTAACTAAAGAAATATGATCTTTCAGTATTGTCATATAACCTTCAAAAGCAGGAATTATTACTTCGATGACCTCAGATTTAATTAGTGTTTTATCTGGACTAATTATTTCTAAATTAAATCTCTCTGACATTTAGGCTTTTGTTTCATTTGACATTTTTTCTGCTTTTTCTACAGCCTCTTCGATTGTTCCTACCATATAAAATGCAGACTCTGGGAGATGATCGTAATCACCTTTACAAATTGCATCAAATCCTTTTATTGTTGACTCTATATCAACTAATTTTCCAGGAGAGCCCGTAAATACTTCGGCCACAAAAAATGGCTGTGATAAAAATCTTTGTATCCTCCTTGCCCTGGCAACAGTAAGCTTATCTTCTTCAGAAAGTTCGTCCATACCTAAAATTGCTATAATATCTTGTAAAGATTTGTAAGCTTGTAATATTTGCTGTACTTCTCTTGCTACTCTATAGTGTTCTTCTCCTACAATTCTAGGATCTAGAATTCTTGAAGTTGAGTCCAAAGGATCTACCGCGGGATAAATTCCCAATTCAGCAATTTGCCTTGATAGAACTGTAGTGGCATCTAAATGCGCGAAAGAAGTTGCTGGTGCTGGATCCGTCAAATCATCAGCAGGAACATAAATTGCTTGAACAGATGTAATGGAACCTTTACTTGTTGAGGTAATTCTTTCTTGCAAGTTTCCCATATCGGTTGCAAGAGTTGGCTGATAACCTACTGCCGAAGGGATTCTTCCCAGTAACGCAGAAACTTCTGATCCTGCTTGTGTAAATCTAAAAATATTATCAATAAAAAATAATACATCTTGACCTTCTTTGTCTCTAAAATATTCCGCAACTGTTAATCCAGTAAGCGCGACACGTGCTCTTGCTCCAGGAGGTTCATTCATTTGTCCATATACTAAGGCAGCTTTTGATCCTTTGCCTTCAGTTTTAATAACGCCTGACTCTATCATTTCATGATAAAGATCATTGCCTTCTCTAGTTCTTTCACCTACTCCAGCAAAAACTGAAAAGCCACCATGAGCTTTTGCAATGTTATTAATTAATTCCATTATAGTTACAGTTTTTCCAACACCAGCTCCACCAAATAAACCAATTTTTCCGCCTTTAACATAAGGAGCTAATAGGTCCACTACTTTAATTCCAGTAACAAGCATTTCTGTTTCAGTAGACTGATCTGTAAATTTAGGTGCTTGTCTATGAATAGGCCAAGTCTCTTTGGTTTTAACAGGGCCTTTTTCATCAATTGGTTCCCCTATCACGTTGATTATTCTTCCAAGTGTTTCTGGCCCGACAGGAACGCTTATAGGCGAGCCTGTATTATTTACTATGTCTCCTCTCTTAAGTCCTTCAGTAGAGTCCATAGCTATTGTTCTAACGCTACTTTCCCCTAAGTGTTGGGCAACTTCTAATACCAATCTATTGCCCTGGTTGTCTACTTCTAGTGCCGTATATATCTCTGGTAATTCTCCCTCAAACGTTACGTCAACTACCGCGCCAATAAGTTGAGTGATTTTTCCTTTGTTATTCATAATTATAAACTTTCTGCTCCTGATATTATTTCTATTAACTCTTTTGTGATTGATGCTTGCCTGCTTCTATTATAATTAATTGTTAATTTGTCAACTAAGTCGCCTGCATTTCTTGTTGCATTGTCCATCGCTGTCATTCTTGAGCCCTGCTCACTTGCTGCGTTTTCTAGAAAGGCTTTAAAAACTTGTGTAGAAATATTTTTAGGAAGAAGATCTTCTAGTATTTCGTCTTCGTCTGGTTCAAATTCATAAAAATCACTATCGTTGTTGTCAATTTTATTTTTTTCTGCTGGAATTATTTGTTGTGCTTGGGGTATCTGTGTCATGACATTTTTAAAATTATTATAAAATAGAATACATTTATCAAATTCATTGGTATTAAATAATTGTAAAATTATTTTACCTACTTCTTCCGCTTCATTAAAGGAAATTTTTTTTCTATCTTTAAAGCTTAGTTTTTTTATAATATGCTTTCCGTACTTTCTTTTTAGCTGATCCAAACCTTTAGAACCAACAGTAATAATTTTTAGATTTTTTCCCTCATTGATGATTTTTTCAAAATGATTTTTTGCTAATTTACAAATATTTGAATTAAAACCTCCACACAAACCTTTATCAGCGGTCATTACAACGCAAAGGTACGTGTTATCATTTCCAGTTCCAATTAATAATTTAGGTGCATTATTAGGATCGCTGATTGAATTTGTAAGGTTTGATATTATATTTTGCATCTTATCGCTATATGGACGTCCTTTCTCTGCGCTTTCTTGAGCTTTTTTAAGTTTAGCAGCTGCAACCATTTTCATTGCTTTGGTGATTTTTTGTGTTGATTTCACACTTACAATTCTTTTCTTTAAATCGTCTAAACTAGGCATTTTTTTTATACTCTTCTATTAACTGTATCAAAGACTCCTCGGCTTCTTTTTCAAGTTTTCCTGACGATTGTATTGAGTCTATAATTTCGTTTTTCTCATTTTTAACTTTTTCTATAATTTCTGTTTCAAATTTTTTGATTTCACTCAGTTCCACATCATCTAAATAGCCTCTTACGCCTGTAAATACTGAGATAACTTGCTCTGCTACGGTCATAGGTGAGTACTGGTATTGTTTAAGGAGCTCAGTTAATTTAGAACCACGATTTAAAAGTTTTTGAGTTGAAGCATCTAAATCAGAGCCAAACTGAGCGAAAGCTGCCATTTCTCTATATTGTGCTAATTCTAACTTAATAGAGCCAGAAACTTTTTTCATAGCTTTAGTTTGAGCTGCAGATCCTACTCTTGACACCGAAAGACCAACATTTACAGCCGGTCTAATCCCTTTATTGAACAACTCCGTTTCTAAAAATATTTGTCCATCTGTAATGGAAATAACATTTGTAGGGATATAAGCTGACACATCTCCTGCTTGAGTTTCAATTATTGGTAAAGCTGTAAGTGAACCCCCTCCATTTGCATCGCTCAATTTAGCCGCTCTCTCTAGCAATCTACTATGCAAATAAAAAACATCTCCAGGATATGCTTCTCTTCCTGGTGGACGTCTTAAAAGTAAAGACATCTGTCTATATGCAACCGCTTGCTTAGATAAATCATCATAAATGATTAAGGCGTGCATGCCGTTATCTCTAAAGTACTCACCGATTGTACAACCAGTGTATGGTGCTAAGAATTGTAGTGGGGCAGCATCTGATGCTGTTGCCGACACAACCGTTGTATATTTCATTGCACCAGCATCCTCTAATGTTTTTACTATTTGTGCTACTGTTGATCTTTTTTGACCTATCGCAACATATATACAATATAACTTTTTCTTTTCATCTTCCGACTCATTAATTTTTTTCTGATTAATTATTGCGTCTATTGCAACTGCAGTTTTTCCAGTTTGTCGATCACCAATAATTAATTCTCTTTGTCCTCTGCCAACAGGAATTAGTGTATCAATTGCCTTTAATCCGGTTTGCATGGGCTCGCTTACAGATTGCCTCGGAATTATTCCTGGTGCTTTTACCTCAACTCTCTGTCTTTTAATTTTTTCACTAAGATTACCTTTTCCATCAATAGGATTTCCTAATCCGTCAACAACTCTACCTAATAATTCTTTACCAACAGGAGCGTCAACAATTGAGCCTGTTCTTTTTACAGTACTTCCTTCTTTTATTCTTCTGTCTTCTCCAAATATTACTACTCCAACATTGTCACTTTCTAGATTTAATGCCATTCCTTTGGATCCATCTTCAAATTCTACCATTTCACCGGCCTGCACATTGTCAAGGCCATAAACTCTTGCTATCCCGTCACCTACAGACAAAACTTTACCTACCTCTGAAACCTCAGCTTTTTCTCCAAAATTCTTAATTTGTTCTTTTAATAATTTAGTTATCTCTGATGGATTGATCTGCATGCTAATTTTCTAACATCCTTTGTTCATATTGTTTAAGTTTATTTTTTATAGAAGTGTCTATCATAAGGCTTCCCAATTGCATCTTGAAGCCACCGATTAACTCTTGATCAATTTTATATTCAAAATTAATTTCTGAACCAGCTACTTTTGATAATTCACTTGTTATATTTTTTAATTCTTCATCTGATAAGCTTTTAGAAGATATTAATTGAGCACTTATTTCACCTCTTTTTTCTGCTGATAGTTTTAAGAAGCTTTTAAATATTTTTTCAAGAAAAAATATTCTTCTTTTAATAACAAGAACAGAAAAAAAAAAATTTAATGTTTTAGAAAAATTCATTTTATCTGAAACCAAATTTAAAATTTTTAGTTGATCAGTATTAGATTTTGTGGGATTTTTAATAAAATTTTTGAATGCTTCACTTGAGTTATAAATTTCTAATATATCTAAAATATTTTTTTCAATATTTTCTAACTCAGAGTTTTCTTGAGCTAATTCAAAAAGAGCTCTAGCATACCTTTCGCTTGTTTCAGTTGAAAAAGATTTATTTGAGCTCAATTATATACCTAATTGTGTTTGTTTATATTGAAAATACTGAAGTTTGTTACCATAACAGTATGTGCTCTTCAAGATGACAAGCGTGACTAAATGAAGTTAATCGGATCCACATCAACCGCAAGTTTAATTTTCTTTGATATTTTAAAGCTTTCTAGAACTATTCTTAGTTTTTTCTGAACTAAACTATCTATTTTGGACCTAATCAACAACCTTGTCCTAAAATTTTTTTTTATCCTAAAAATCGGAGAATTAACTGGTCCCATTATTTCAATGTCGCTAATTGATAGTAATTTCTTCTTAATTTCTTGTGCCCCCCTAAAACTATCTGATTCAGAATTTGCTGAAATTATTAATGCTATCAGTCGATAATATGGGGGTAGTTTATTATCTTTTCTCAGGCTTAATTCATTGTGTAAGAATTTTTCTGGCTTGTTGTCTAAAATATCTTTTAATGTTTCATTTGAAGGAGACATGGTTTGATAAACAATTAAAGATTTTTTTGAGAACCTGCCTGCTCTACCACTTAATTGATTATAAAGTTGTAGGTTTTTTTCAGTAGTTCTTAAATCGTAACCCTTTCCAGAAAAATCTGCGTCAATAACAACTATACAATTAAGTTCTGGAAAATTGAACCCTTTAGAAATCATTTGCGTTCCAACTAATATATTTATTTTATTATTTTCTATTTCTTTTAGAATATTTTTTGATTTATTTTTATTTGTTAAAAAATCGCTAGAAAATATTTTTATATTTTTTTTTGGATATTTTAACTTTAGCTCTTCGTATATTTTTTCTACCCCAGGTCCGTACATAGAAAAATCACAGTATTGATTATTTGCTTTACATTTTTTCTCTATTTTATTCTTAAATCCGCAATGGTGACAAATTAATTTTTTGATTGATTTATGATATGTCAAATATATAGAACAGTCCGGACATGCGTGTTTATAGCCACAAATTTTACAGATCATAAAAGGTGCATACCCTCTTCTATTTAAAAAAAATAAAACTTGCTCTTTTTTTTTTTAAAAAGGAATTCACATAACTTAGTGTTTCATTTGCAATAAATTCATTTTTTTTTAAGTTCGCAGAATTTAAATTAATTATCTTTGCGTCTGGTAATGGATAATTACTATATCTATTTTCAATTTTGCAAATATTATATTTTTTATTTTTTACATTATTGAATGTTTCTAGTGAAGGTATTGAGGTTACAAGATTAATTTGAATATTTTCAAATGAAGCTCTTGAAATAGCCATGTCTCTCGCATTATAAATTAGGCCTTCATCTTGCTTGTAAGAAGAGTCATGTTCTTCGTCGACTACAATAATCCCAAGTTTTTTAAATGGTAACAACAAAGATGATCTAGCGCCAATAATTAAGTTTGTTTTATTTTTAATAATTTTTTGCCAAATTATTCTTTTGTTTTTAGGAGTTATTTTTGAATGCCATACCTCTGGCTCAAAACCAAAATATTCAACGCATCTATCTTTAAATTGATTTGTTAAAAATATTTCTGGAAGTAAAATAAGCGCTTGCTCATTTTTTTTAATAACATCTTTTATTCTTTCAAAGTAAACTAATGTTTTGCCAGAGCCTGTAATTCCTTGTAAAACTGAAACGTTAAAGTTATTATCAAACGACCTAAGTAGTTCTAGTGATTTTTTTTGCTCTTTGTTTAAAATGTAACTATTTTTTTTAAAAATTATTTTTTCTTTTTTTATTTCTTCAATTTTTAGTATGTTTTTCTTGTCTCCAAGGCACATTTTCAAAACCATTCCTTTTGAAACAAGGTTGTACATTGAAAACCAATTGATAAATTTAATTAAATTTTTATCTATAGAAATATTACTAATTTTACCTGTGATTTTCTTAATTTTAATTTTTTTTTCAGTTGGCTGAATCTTGTCCCAAATAACACCTATTTCCTCATTTTTACCAAAAGGAACAGTTACAAATTCACCGATTTTAAGTTCTCCAAGATTCCCCGCTTCATAAGTAAAAGGATAGTTAAAAATTTTTGGTATTAATACTGGGACTTTCATTAAGCTAGATTTTAGTTGATATTATATCAATTAAAAATGAATTGGTCTTTTATCAACAGCTAATGCCGCTTCTTTTATTGCTTCAGTATGTGTCGGGTGTGCATGGCAAGTTCTTGCAATGTCTTCTGCGCTTGCTCCAAATTCCATTGCTAGAGCCATTTCAGCAATCATATCACCAGAGTGTGGTCCAATAATATGTACGCCGAGAACTTTGTCGGTTTTGCTTTCTGCTAAAATTTTTACAAATCCATCGGTTTCATTATTAACTTTAGCTCGTGAATTTGCAATAAAAGGAAATTTTCCTACCTTATAACTTATTTTTTCTGACTTTAATTGTTCTTCAGTTTTTCCAACTGTAGCAACTTCCGGTGAAGTGTATACTACTCCAGGAATTACATTGTAGTTTACGTGTCCTGCTTGACCCGCTATTATTTCTGCTACCGCTATACCTTCCTCCTCAGCTTTGTGTGCAAGCATTGGCCCCTTTATAACATCTCCAATTGCATAAATATTTTTAACTGAAGTTTGAAGTTTTTCATTAACGGCTATTCTTCCTTTATCATCTTTTTTAATTCCAAGCTTTGTAAGATTCAATCCTTCAGTATATGGTCTTCTTCCCACAGAAACCAAAACTTTGTCACATTCTAGTCTTTCTTTAATTAATGACTTATTGTCAATAAAATCTACTATTACTTTATTTGAAACGTTAACGGCTGCAGTAACTTTATTATTTAATTTAAAATTTATTCCTTGTTTAGTTAAAATTTTTTGAAATTCATTTGAAATTTCTTTATCCATTCCAGGGGTTATAAAATCTAAATACTCAATCACTGTAACTTTTGATCCCAATCTCGACCAAACTGACCCCATTTCAAGTCCTATATAACCACCTCCTATTATCACTAGCTCATTGGGAACTTTAGAAAATGTTAAGGCGCCTGTGGAGGAAACTACATTCTTTTCATCTATTTCTATTCCTGGCAATGATGTGGGCGATGAACCCGTTGCTATTACAATGTTCTTTGCTTTGAAAGGTATTTTTTTATCATTCTCATAAACTACTACGTCATTTTCAGAAAAAAGAACTCCTTTTCCTTTGATGTATGTAACTTTATTTTTTTTAAATAGAAACTCAACCCCTTTAGTCAAAACCTGAACTGTTTTGTCTTTATTAGACATCATTTTTTTAATATTTAATTTTATTTCACTAATTTCTATCCCTTGATTATTAAAATCTTTTTTAGCTTTTTTATAGTTTTCAGATAAATTAAGTAAGCTTTTTGAGGGAATGCAGCCAACATTCAGACAAGTACCGCCTAAAGTTCCTCTAGACTCTATGCATGCTGTTTTTAAACCTAGTTGTGCTGCGCGTATTGCACAAACGTAGCCTCCTGGCCCTCCACCTATAACAATTACATCAAAGTTATTTTCCATTTTTATAAATTTAAGAATAGTCTTTTAGGTTGCTCTAAACACTCTTTAACAATCTTTAAGAAAGACACCGCTTCTTTTCCATCAATAATTCTATGATCGTATGAAAGAGCTAAATACATTATTGGCCTTACTGTTATATTTCCATCAATTACTACCGGCCTTTCAATAATATTATGCATACCTAAAACTGCAGACTGAGGTGGATTTAAAATAGGAGTGGATAGCATCGATCCATAAATACCCCCATTGGTAATAGTAAATGTTCCACCTTGAAGGTCCTCTATTTTAATTTTCCCATCTTTAGCTTTTGTTCCTAGTTGATTAATATTGCTTTCAATGTCCGCAAAAGACATTGTGTCTGTGTCTCTTAAAACCGGCACTACCAGTCCTCTGTCAGTTCCAACTGCAATACTTATATTATAATAATTTTTATAAACAATTTCATCACCTTGAATTTCTGCATTGATTGCTGGGTAATTTTTAAGTCCAATTACGCAGGCTTTCACAAAAAAAGACATGAAGCCTAATTTGACAGAATACTTTTCTTGAAACTCTTGTTTGTAGTTGTTTCTCATGGAAATCACTTCATGCATATCTACTTCATTAAACGTTGTTAGCATTGCAGCGTTTTCTTGGGCCTCCTTTAGTCTCTTTGCGATAGTTAATCTGAGCCTTGTCATTTTAATTCTTTCTTCTGGCCCGTGCTTTAATTTTTTTTCTGAAGGAGCAGGTTGTTTGCCCATTAAATTCATTAAATCTTCTTTAAGAATAACTCCATTTTTACCTGAACCCATAATGTCATCTAAATTTATTTTCGACTCTGTTGCCATTTTTCTAGCAGCTGGAGAAATTTTTGTTTCTAGTTTAGGAGCTTTTGTTTCTTGTTTAGGAGCTTTTGTTTCTTCATGTGTATCGTTTAAGATTAAAGGTTCTTCTTTATTTTCTTCCTGTAACTTAAATGGTTCTGGTTCATTTTTTATTGTATTTTCTTCTTGCGGTTTTGGCGCTTTGAGTGGAGGTGAATATTCTTTTTCAACTTTTGGCTGTTTTTTTTTTGATGACGCAGCAGCACCGATTGTACCAAGCAACGACCCAACATTAACTGTTTGACCTTCTTTGACTGAAATACTTTCAAGCGTTCCATCTGATGGGGCAGGAACTTCTACGTTTACTTTATCAGTTTCTAATTCAACAATAGGCTCATCAGAAACGACTTCGTCTCCTTTGCTTTTGAGCCACTTAGAAACTGTTGCTTCAGTTACGGACTCTCCTAAAGTTGGAACTATTATATTTTCTGACATTAATTAAATTTTCCTACTACCTTTTCTAATATTTCTTTTTGTTGTGCAAGATGTTTGTTTAAATTTCCAGTAGCTGGAGATGATGCGGCATTTCTGCCAATAAAATTTACTTTTTC
>MDSY01053939.1_pt1 | contig 20361 bp, 18 predicted proteins | sample 811131 | NCBI WGS metagenome assembly MDSY01 (sample SAMN05326643, study PRJNA326480) | marine metagenome | isolation source: seawater | place: Atlantic Ocean: South West | collected 2010
AGACGTGATCGTTCGACAATACGCCACGGATAATATCAACGCCAAGTCACACATCAAATAGATTTACGGTATCAAACCTGTCAGGAGGCCATCAACTTCACACCTTTTGCATAAGCGATGAAATATGGGTTCTCGTATCCCGGCTTGCCGTAGGTTAGTGGCGATAGATCATCAAACTGCACAACGGCGCCACCAGCGCCGTTCAAAATAGCGTGGCCGGCAGCTGTATCCCACTCCATGGTACGCCCAGCACGCGGATAAAGATCTGCCTCACCGGTCGCAATCAAGCAAAACTTCAAGGATGATCCGGCACTCTTGATATCTGAAACTTGATATTTGGCAATATAATCATCTGTCGCTTGGTCCCGATGCGACTTTGAGGCCACAACACGAAGTGCTGACTGATCGGGATCCGCCACAGAAATTTGTGAGTGTGGGCCCACAGCTTTCAAATCAAATTCACCTGTTTCCTCAACCGCCACCCCATCTGCAGTGGTATAAAATATGCGATTTTTCGCGGGCGCGTAAACCACGCCACGAATGGGACGGCCATCCACCACATAGGCGATATTGACAGTAAAATCACCGCGCCGGTGGACAAACTCTTTGGTGCCATCCAATGGATCCACTATCAAAAAAGTTTGCCCAGACAGGCTATGACTGTCGGATTGCTCCTCGGTGATCAGCGTCACATCTGGAAAAGCACTGCGCAACCCTGCCGAGATTAATGCATCCGCTGCCTCATCCGCTGCGGTCACGGGACTGTCATCTGACTTTGTTTTCACCTCAAAATCAGGGCCATTGTAGATTGCCATAATAGCATCGCCCGCCTGCAAAGCCAGCTTCCGCATGATGCCCTCTAATTTCTCAAAATCCAAAACTTAGCCAATCTTTGCAAGGTAGTTAATATAATTTAGGGTTTATTTTATCTTCGCCACATAAACAAAAGTAATAAATCAACACCCGTTAAAAATTTAATAAAAGTGTAAAAATGTCTACCAAAACCTACCAAACACGATCTAGTCTTTCCAGTGCCTTTGCCTTTTAAAGCAGGTTTATTTCTATATTATAAGGGGAATGCACAAGTCCAGCAGGCAAAATGCAGTTGCGGGACTTAAGGGCTCTATAATGTAGACCATAATTTTCATTCTAGCTTTTCACTTTATATTCCAGCCGATTGGCAGGCGAACCTCGTCCATTAAGGGCGATTACATGCTATATATCATATCTGGAATCGCAATGCATATAACACACAATAGCGCTGTGATGGTTGTGGCGGGGGCTGAAGGCCCCACGTCCACGATACTGCAACTCGCACCAATGAATACCTTAATTTCAACTTGCCCTTCAGCTCTTAGAGCACTTTATACGCAGGTAATAACACTCTCAAAAATCCTGTCGATCTAGCATCCTGCCATCAACCCAGTCTGTATCGACTATCTAATAGCTACATTCGGGATATTTTTGGTAAGATGGTTTACGGTAGTTGCTGTGAGCATGGTATTGTTGGCCCTGACACCATAGCATCCAAGCTTTGTTGGAGCTTTGAAAATGGTTTTTGCCGCGTCAACATACTGGCTTTAGACAAAATGTTTGTGGCAGACACGATGCCTTCCTTCATGCTTCCTATGTTCAACTAAAATCCATTATTTAACTGTATCGATCAGACCTGGGGATTTATGTTCATCAACTACACGCCGATGAACTCCACTGTCTCCTACCCGGTGAAGGTCGCAGTGGTCTTGATTTCACTTGGACTGATGGGTGAGTTTTATACACGAGCAGGCTGCTATTTCACCACACGTAGCGTCACATTCAAACGCCCACCGTCTTTGAGAAGCTGCGAACTGCCAAATTTAATGCGGTCGATACCGTGGTAATTGAGCCGGGCTGCGCCCCCCATAACCGCCACATCGCCCGATTGCAGCCAGATCGACGCCGTCTTACCTCCCCTCTCTGCACCACCCACGCGAAACAGAGCGTCATCGCCCAATGACACCGAAACCACCGGCCAGTCAAAGTTGGCCTCGTCTCGGTCTTGATGCAACCCCATCCGCGCCCCTTCGCCGTAGTAATTCACCAAACAACACTCCGGATCTGGCGCCTGTGCAGCCATAACTTTCCATATTCCCATAATAGAGGTCGGAATTTCAGGCCAATCTAAGCCCGAGGGGTGCTGGCTAACATAGCGGTACCCCTGATGATCCGAAAACCAACCAAAATCCCCAGCCGCCGTAAGCCGCACAGACATGGGTTTTCCCATTTTGGTTTTTGGTGAAAAAATGGGGGCCTGTGCTGCAACCTTACGCAAGTCCCCCACAATCCGTAATTGGTCTGAAGGCGACAAAAATCCTTTAAAAACAGAGATTCCACCTACAACAACTGTGGGTACAAGCATAATCGCATCATTTAACTTCATAAAATCCAAATTTCATTGCCTCTAGATGGTTGCAGGGGATGTTTGACACACCTATATAGCCCGATGAGCTGGTAGTTTATAGGAACTGCTAAAAAAATTGGGGCACAGGCGCCGCACCGCGGGCCGAATGCCTCGGTATCGCCAGAGCAAAGGGATGCTAAGAGATGGCTAAAGTCATTGGAATTGACCTCGGAACAACTAATAGCTGCGTTTCCATCATGGATGGATCACAGCCACGCGTAATCGAAAATGCAGAGGGTGCCCGCACCACGCCGTCGATTGTTGCGTTTACAGAAAGCGAACGTCTGGTAGGTCAACCCGCCAAACGCCAAGCTGTCACAAATCCAGAAAACACTGTTTTTGGCGTGAAACGCTTGGTTGGTCGTCGATATAACGACGCGCATCTGAAAAAAGATATGAAAAACCTGCCGTTTAACATCATCAACGGCGGCAATGGCGATGCTTGGGTCGAAGCCCAAGGCGACAAGTTTTCACCATCACAGATTTCTGCTTTCATTCTGCAAAAAATGAAAGAAACCGCCGAGAGCTATCTTGGCGAAGAAGTCACACAGGCCGTGATAACGGTTCCTGCTTATTTCAATGACGCGCAGCGCCAAGCCACAAAAGATGCAGGCAAAATCGCTGGCCTCGAAGTGTTGCGGATCATCAACGAGCCAACAGCTGCGGCTTTGGCTTATGGCCTCGACAAAAAAGAAACCCAAATAATCGCGGTCTATGACCTTGGTGGCGGAACATTCGATGTCACCATTTTGGAAATTGACGACGGTTTGTTTGAAGTGAAGTCCACCAACGGCGATACATTCCTCGGCGGTGAAGACTTTGACATGCGGATCGTGAACTATTTGGCCGAGGAATTCAAAAAAGAAAACGGCGTTGATCTGACCAAAGACAAAATGGCGCTGCAGCGTTTGAAAGAAGCTGCAGAGAAAGCAAAAATTGAGCTTTCGTCTTCAAGCCAAACTGAGATCAACCAACCGTTTATCTCCATGGACGGCGCATCAGGCCAGCCATTACACTTAGTTGTGAAAATGACTCGTGCCAAGCTGGAAAGCCTGGTTGGCGATTTAATCAAAGCCTCTTTGAAGCCCTGCCAAGCCGCATTGAAAGATGCTGGCCTGTCCACAAGCGACATCGACGAAATCGTTTTGGTTGGCGGTATGACCCGCATGCCAAAAGTGATCGAAGAAGTGACCAAATTTTTTGGCAAAGAACCAAACAAAGGTGTGAACCCTGATGAAGTTGTCGCCATGGGCGCTGCTATTCAGGCCGGTGTTTTGCAGGGCGACGTTAAAGACGTTGTTCTTCTAGACATCACACCACTATCGTTGGGTATCGAAACTTTGGGTGGCGTATTCACACGCTTGATCGATCGCAACACCACCATCCCAACAAAGAAATCACAGGTTTTCTCAACTGCGGAAGACAATCAAAACGCAGTGACAATTCGTGTGTTCCAAGGTGAACGGGAAATGGCGGCAGACAATAAAATTCTGGGTCAGTTCAGCCTTGAAAGCATTCCACCCGCACCACGCGGCATGCCACAAATCGAAGTCACCTTTGACATTGATGCCAACGGCATTGTGGCTGTGGGCGCTGCGGACAAGGGCACTGGGAAAGAACAGAAAATTACCATCCAGGCCTCTGGTGGTCTCAGCGATGCTGACATTGAAGCAATGGTGAAAGATGCCGAGGCCAATGCCGAGACAGACAAAGACCGCAAAGAATTGGTCGAAGCTAAAAACCAAGCCGAAAGCCTGATCCACTCCACGGAAAAAGCGATGGAAGAGCATGGCAGCAAAGTAGATCCAACCACATTGGAAGCCATCGAATTGGCATTGGCCGCTTTGCGGGACGATCTGGAAACAGAAAATGCAGGCAAAATAAAAGCCGGCATCCAAAACGTTACCGAAGCTGCAATGAAGCTTGGTGAAGCAATCTATAAGACAAGCCAAGAAGCTGAGGCAAATGGTGACGTCGACGAGGGCCCGGTCATGGATGATGACATCCTTGATGCAGACTTCGAAGATTTGGATGGCGACAAGCGCGGCTAACGCCAAGTAGGAACCAGTTTAAACCGGCCCGCGATACTGCCGGCCGGTTTTTCTGTTCCAAAGAGGACACTCCAGATGGCAAAACGTGATTATTACGAAACGCTAGGGATCGCCAAAGGCGCCGACGCGGATGAAATCAAAAAAGCCTATCGCCGCAAAGCGAAAGAGCTGCATCCGGACCGAAATGCCGACAATCCCGCGTCTGAAGGTCTATTTAAAGAGGCCAATGAGGCCTATGAGGTTTTAAAAAATAACGACAAGAAAGCAGCCTATGATCGCTATGGTCATGCAGCCTTTGAGGGCGGCGGTGGCGGCGGCCAGCCCAGTGGCCAGGGCGATTTCTCCGGTGCATTTTCGGATGTATTCGATGATCTCTTCGGCGATTTCATGGGCGGACGTGGCGGCGGCGGCGGGCGGCAACGCCCAGCGCGCGGATCTGACTTGCGCTACAATATGCGCGTCTCTTTGGAAGAAGCCTTTAAGGGCCTCCACAAAACCATAAGCGTGCCAACAGCTGTGTCGTGCACAACCTGCGAAGGCTCTGGCGCCGCAGCAGGCAGCGAACCCGCAACCTGTGGCACCTGTGCTGGCATGGGTAAAGTTCGTGCGCAGCAGGGGTTTTTCACTGTTGAACGCGCCTGCCCCACCTGTTCTGGTGCCGGCCAAGTGATCAAGAATCCATGCTCAAGCTGTCGCGGCGCAGGTCGCGTCGAGAAGGACCGTGCCCTCTCAGTCAATATACCGCCCGGCGTCGAAACCGGCACGCGCATCCGCCTATCAGGCGAGGGCCAAGCCGGCTCTCGGGGTGGCCCTCAAGGCGATCTCTACATCTTTATCGAGGTGGATGATCACGAGATTTTTGAGCGTGAGGGCACAAAGCTATTTTGCAATATTCCAGTTTCCATGACCTCTGCGGCCATGGGCGGTGATATTGAAGTGCCAAACATTGATGGTGGTCGTAGCCGAGTTAAAATCCCCGCGGGCAGTCAATCGGGCCGGCAAATGCGGCTGCGCGCCAAAGGAATGCCCGCCGTGCGCGGTGGTGCTTTGGGTGATATGTTTATTGAACTTCAAGTCGAAACGCCGGTGAATTTAACCGCGCGCCAAAAAGACCTCTTGAAGGAGTTCGAAGAGCTGTCCACAAACAATAGCCCGGAAAGCCAAGGTTTTTTTAATAAGGTCAAAGGATTTTGGGACAGCATGAAGGGTCGCGATTAAAAGCGCTTATTGGGGCTCGGATCAACTATTGATCTGGGCCCACGCATCTACTTTGCCCAGATCTCAACAATTCTATTTTGGTTTTGGCCCCATAGGGTGTCATTACACGCGACCAGAAGCCCCTCACCCAAACCGATTACCTGAAAGCCCGCCCTGAGCGCGATTTCGTCCAGCATTGTAGCAATTGTCGCCTGCACGGCGCGCGCGGTCCAGTGAAATCTGTAGATTGCTATCAGCGCTGTCCTGGCTGTCGCTGAAGCCCACAAAAACAACCTCTCGCCCCTCAAAGTGACAGCGATAAATAAATCGGGTAAGAAAACGAATGTTTGAGTAGGATCCAGCATCCAGAACCTGAGCTCCCTCCCAAAATCGAAAGGTCAAAGATATCTGATTGTGAACATGCAGGCTGAGCATCGCCACGCGAAGATCATCAGTGCGCATGGTTTTCCACATCCAAATATACTAGCTTTATCATCGACAGATTGCCCGAATGAAAAAACACTCGAAAGGTGCGATCCAGCCAACGATAATGTCCCACAAAGGCTTGCTAGCGCCTGAGGGCGTCGTCGCAACAGATATGACGGCCATCCATGGTCTGAATGCACTCTGAGATGGGTAATGCGCCCAATCTTTTATTCGAGGCTTGGATAACAAAAGATAAGACCACCCCTAACTTGGCAAATCAGCTCCCCCTAAGACTCTGAACCATACATCTTGGGCAGAGAGTTCCAATTTTGAGGTGGGTTCATCGAGCCGCATGAAGAATATTGATGTTATGGCCACAACAGCGACCAATACTTAAAAATTTTACTGCGAATTTTCGCCTAATTTTGATCGCACTATATGATTTTCAACAAGGTCTAGGCAACACTCAAAGTCGCCACCGCCCATTGTCATGCGTGTGTACTATACGATGGGATCAATGGGCCCCAATGGGCCCCCAACCACGATCTCAACCCGGCGCGCAGCTGCTAAGAGCGCGGCTTCCCCACGCGGCTTTCCGATCAACTGTAACCCCACGGGCAAACCACGCGGTCCCAATCCAACCGGTACAGATATCGCCGGAAGGCCTGTGGTGGTGGCCAAAAAGGCGAACCGCAACCAATCCATATATCCGGTCAATTCAACACCACCAACCGACGAGACCCATTCTTTAGAGACCAGATGTGGCATGCAGCCGACGGTGGGGCAAGCCAAGACATCATATTTTTCAAACAAGGCCAGCATTTGATCAAAAATTATAGAGCGGTTCAAATTAGCATCGATAATGTCATCAATGGTCAGGGATTGCCCAAAAACAGTATTTTGCGCCAATGTCGCTTTAAAGTATTGCTTAATGTCTTTCGGTAAGCGCTTGGCGGCTGTGGCCCACATCAAGCCCCTAAGGCTGTGGTAAGTCCGCTCAAGATTGGAAAGGTCCGGGCAGGCCTCGTCGACATTAACCCCATCTCTCTGCAACTGGCCCAATACTCCACGCAAGTGCAAATCCATTTCCGTATCGACTTGACCAAAGCTCCCTAAATCCGGAGCGAAAGCGATTGTAATCGGGGCCTCCACGCAGGTGACAGCCTCTTGATAGGATGTGCTTGGCCCCGGGTAAGATATAGGAAGGCGCGGATCAAAGCCTGACATCGCATCCAAAAACAGCGCGCAATCGGTAACGGATCTAGCCATAGGGCCCTGTACAGCTTCAATCATAAAAGCGTTGTCCTTGCCCGGACCGCCTGCAATGCCAGGGCTGGGGCGCAATCCCACAATCCCGCAATAGGCCGCTGGCGTGCGTAGGCTGCCGCCATGATCTGAGCCTTGGCTCAACCAGATTTCACCTGCAGCCAATGAGGCCGCAGCTCCACCAGAAGAACCACCAGCATTTAGACTCGTATTCCACGGGTTGAGGGTTTGTCCAAACACATCGTTGAATGTATTGCCGCCTGCGCCAAATTCTGGCGTGTTAGTTTTACCCAAGACCACGCCGCCGCGGGCCTCTAATTTCTCAACAAGGGGTTCACTGTCTTGCGGTACGAAATTTGCAAAGCCCTTGGTTCCATATGTGGTGCGTACCCCTGCGACGGCGTTCAAATCTTTAATGGAAATGGGCAGACCCGCCAACCAACCGGCATGGCCGCTCTCTTGGGGATCCAAAGCAGCCTTGCGAGCGCGGGTTTCGCATAGGGTGGGAGTGGCGTTGATCACAGGACCGGTTTGAGAAATCCGTTGCACCGCGGCCTCCAAAAGCTCCCCAGGCGACACCTGCCCCACTTTCAAAATTTTGACGACTTGATGCGCTTCAAGCCCGCATAATTCAGGCCCTGAGAAATTTGGCCAGGAGTTCATAGCGATCACCTATTTTTCAATAAATCCATCACTGTATTATGCCCCAGTATCGGTCAAGCATTGTCATAGGGGCGATTAGGCTTGGCTGAGCCGATCAACTGCGATTTTTTGACTGAGGAATATCTCACCCGTCAGGTGTTTAAGAAAGTCAGTGTCCACCAATTGATCCATCACCGGGCCCTTGATTTCCGACAGATGAAATGAAACCCCCATGTCGCACAGGCGCCCATTGATGACCTCAAGCGACTCCAGTGCGCTCATATCACTCGCGTTGATGGCCGAGCACATGAGAATAACATCTCGTCGCTCGGTCCGGCGTACCACCCGTTCAAAAAGGTGGTCTTCCAAAAAGCGCGCATTCGCAAAATATAGGCTTTCATCCACACGAACGGTCAAAATATTCGGATGGGTGATGACATCATGGCGTAGCACATTTCGAAAATGCTCGGAATTGGGCACTTGCCCTACCGTCGCAATATGTGGGCGGGAGGATTTATACAGATGAATCAAGATGGACACCAAAACCCCAATGATCACACCAACCTCAACCCCAACCACCAAAGTGCAAAACATGGTCGCTGCAACCGCGATGAAATCCGCTTTTGAATAGCGCCAGGCTTTGCCCAAGATTGAGAAATCCACCAAGGAGAGCACAGCGACAATGATGGTCGCAGCGAGGGTCGCTTTGGGCAGGAAGAATATAAGCGGCGTAAGGAACAGTGACGCGAACATCAACCCAGCGGCGGTATAGGCGCTAGCCGCCGGGGTATCAGCACCTGCATCATAGTTGACGGCTGAGCGGGAGAACCCACCGGTGACCGGAAAGCCAGTGGTGAAGGCCGCGCCGATGTTTGCGGCGCCTAGACCGATCAGCTCTTGATCGGGATCAATGCGCTGCCACTTTTTAGCCGCCAACGTTTGCGCCACTGAAATTGATTCCGCAAAGCCAATCACTGAGATCAAAACAGCAGAACTCAAAAGGCTAGTCCAGAGCTCGAGCGAAAATCCCGGTACTGTCAGGGGCGGTAGGCTCTGAGGCACCGCACCCACAATCTTGACCCCAGCGCTTTTTAGGTCAAACGCCCAAACCAAAAGTGTTGTCGCCACAATCGCAGCCACTGGTCCAGCTTTGGCGATAATCTCCGCTGTTCGTTTGGGAAGGCCAAGACCACGCAAGAGCGGCAACAATCCCTTGCGCACCCAAAACAAAAAGGCAGCGGTCAGGATCCCAATGGTGGCGGTAATCCAATTGATTTCACCCAAGTACCCTGACATCGAGCTCAGTATCTGCACCAAATTATGACCATGCGCCTCGATACCGAAGATATTTTTCAGCTGGCTCGCGGCAATGATAATGCCCGATGCGGTGATAAACCCAGCAATGACAGGATGGGATAGAAAATTGGCCATAAACCCAAGTCGAAATATACCCATGGCCAGCAAAAATACGCCAGACAAAAACGCCAAGGTGATTGCAGCAAAGATATATTCTTCACTGCCGGGTGCCGCAATTCGAGAAATGGAGGCGGTTGTCAGCAGTGACACAACAGCCACAGGCCCCACAGCCAAGGCACGGCTAGTGCCAAAAATTGCGTAAAGTGTGATCGGAAGGATGGAGGCATAAAGCCCCATCTGAGGGGGCAAGCCCGCTAACATCGCATAGGCCAGTGATTGTGGAATCAGCATGATCGTAACAATGACCGCGGCGACCAAGTCATTGGTCAGCGACAGCTGATTATAGGTTTTCCCCCAACTCAAAATTGGCAAGTATCGCGACAAGTTGGGGAGGTTTTTCATGGTGTGATCTTTCGGGATGGTCTTGGGTTTATTTCTGAGACAGGCGTGGCGCCATGGCCGTCAGATCATAGCCTGCTATTTTGGCTGCACCCAATATTTCGTCAACAGGCCGGCCGGCCTGCGCTTGGTTTAAAGCCCAAAGCATTGTTGCACGTGCACCACTGCGGCAATAGGCAAAGATTGGGACCGGATTATCTTGTAAAATGTTGCCAAATTCAACCACCTGTTCATCAGAAATTTGACCGAGAATGATTGGCAGGTAATGCGCATTAACTTTCAATTCTTTTGCTTCTTCTGCGACATGCGCGAATTTGGTTTGATCTTGCCCTTCACCATCCGGTCGGAAACAAATCACTGTTTTGATCCCAGCCGTCTGAAAATCTTCGAGATCATCAATTTCAATTTGCGGCCCAACGTAAAAGTTGTCAGCAAGCTTGATCATAGACATAGCATATCCTTTAGTAGGCATTGCGGGCCCAACACTTTTGTTTTTGTCGAAGTTATGACGCCCTAATGAGCGTTTATTGGTACTTTAATGCTAGGGTGGCCTTTGGAGTCTGTAGGCACTTCTCCAGCACGCATATTGATCTGCAGTGCAGGAATAATCAGTTTTGGCATTGCAAGGGTTGCATCCCGTTCGGTGCGCAGCTTTACAAAGCTCTCGCGGGTAGCGCCCATGCCAACGTGTATATTGTTTTCACGCTCATCCACCACGGTGGTTTCCCACTGAATGTCACGACCATTGGGTCCGTAATCATGGCACATGAAAAGCCTCGTTTTATCCGGCAGACTCAAAACTTTTTGAATCGAATCAAACAAAATTCCAGCATCTCCTCCCGGGAAATCAGCGCGAGCAGAACCACCGTCGGGCATAAACAAAGTGTCGCCAACGAAGGCCACATCCCCCATGACATGAACCATGCAGGCCGGGGTGTGGCCGGGAGTTGCAATCACATTGGCATGCAATGTGCCAACCTGGTAACTTTCACCATCTTCAAACAACGCGTCAAATTGCGACCCGTCTTGCTGAAATTCAGTACCTTCGTCGAATATTTTCCCAAAGGTATTTTGCACATCGATGATCTTACTGCTGATCCCAATTTGGCCACCCAATTTATCTTGGAGATAGGGGGCGGGTGATAGGTGATCGGCGTGCACATGAGTTTCAATGATCCACTGCAAGTCGAGACCACGGTCTGTAATTATCTGAATAATGCTGTCGGCGCTCTCAAAGGTGATCCGCCCTGCCGCATAGTCCTTGTTCATAACAGAATCGATGACTGCACAGGCGTTGCTATTTGGATCTTTCACAATATAGCTGATCGTGTTTGTTGGCGCATCAAAGGATGCGATCACTTCAGGCTGTATTGAGATATTCAAAGCTGACACTGACATACTGGATCCTTACAAATGTGACGTTTTTCCTGCCAAATCCCAAGCCCGGCGATCCCGCCATAGGACGAAGTATTTTGCAGCCACCATCCCAATCAACATCGTGACAACAAAAACAATGGTTCCTTGGGCGGCCAATGGCACTGCAGTGACGGCCGGACCCGGACAAAACCCACCCAGCCCCCAGCCCAAGCCAAATATGGCCGCGCCTAAAACAAGGCGCTTATCAAAATCTGTGCGTGTTGGCAGGTGAAACACGTCGTTAAAGAACGGTTTTGCACGTCGGGTGACCAGCCAAAAGCCGAGCATTGTGACAGCAATGGCCACACCCATAACGAAGGCAAGGCTCGGGTCCCACGCGCCAAACAAATCGAGGAAGTTTTGCACTTTGGCAGGGGTGGCCATGCCAGACAGAATGAGTCCGGTGCCAAACATTAGGCCCGCAATTAGGGTTACGAGGTTTTTCATAATCTTATGCTCCAATTACGTGGCGAAGCAGAAGGACTGCAATGAATGCTGAGCTCATAAAGGTGACGGTGGCCACGATGGAGCGACCCGACAGTCTTGATATACCGCAAACCCCGTGGCCACTGGTGCAACCATTGCCAAGAACAGAGCCAAACCCAACGAGAATACCTGCTGCCCCCAAAAGTGGGAGGTTGTCAGAAACGGTCTGCACGGGAGATTGGCCATAAACCAAAACCCAAATGGGTGCCGAAAGCAAAAGACCGATCACGAATACAAGACCTTGCGACAGGCTTTGTCCAGCACTTCTTGGTGGTAATATGCGAGATATGATGCCGCTAATCCCGGCGATTCGCCCATGGGTTGCCATCAACAATACAGCGGATGCGCCAATAAGACCTCCGCCCAGAAGAGATAGAATTGGTGTGAATTCTGTTTCCATTTACGGCTTTATCAAAGGATAAATATATCATATTCCAAATTTTATATATAAAGAATTTATAATATACAATAGTAAAGTTTTGTTCCCAGTCGTTGAGTTGAAATCCTGACGTTTACAGGCCTTCCGACCGCTTGGTTTGGCAACTTCATGAAACCAAAGCCCGTTGTTGCCTGCTGATATTTGAAGACATGCGGCCATGATATCTGACAATTGGCCATCCCCCTTTCTGTATCTTGTGCTTGGGGTCATATAATTTGCCAATCTACAACGAGTTTGGCTTTGGCAGGGTCTTCTTCACCGTTGCGGTCATACAAATTTTAGAGCATTTTGTAGCAGCACCCCGCATGGTCGTTGGTGCGCTGGCCGTCATCAGCTGACCGATGTTGGCCTCAAACTTAACACGTACCAAATTTTTGGTTCAGCAAAGGCACAACATGAAGCTCTATCTCGACACTGCAAATACATCTGAGTGGGATAAGCTTTTGCCTTTGGGCCTTTTTGAGGGTATTACCACCAACCCCCTATTGGCCCAAAGGGCAGGGTTGAATTACGCTGAAATTGATTGGCACACCATGTATGCGCGCGCCTGTGACCTTGGAGCCAAAGAACTTCATGTTCAAGTTTATGGCGATCCGAACAGCTATGCTGATTGGGCCAAAAGGATTTATGAGATTAGTCGTAATGTTGGAATTGATGCAGTGATCAAGATCCCGCTGGTCGAACCGGCCTTGCGCATTTTTCCCGCCATCAAAGCACTTGGCGGCAAAACACTACTCACGGCCTGTTACGATTCAAAGCAAGCTCTTATCGCCCATGCATTGGGCGCCGATTACCTAGCGCCCTACCTAGGGCGCATGCGCGATCAAGGCTTAAATGACCTCGAACAGCTCGCCACGATGAACAAACTGACGCAGTCCGGACCATGTTCAGTATTGGCCGCCTCAATTCGATCCGCAGCGCATCTGGTTGAAATAGGGCTTCAAGGCACTGATTGCGCAACATTTTCACCAAATGTTGTGCGAGAACTTATCATAGAAGACAGCTCGACTTCCGCATGGCAAGAATTCGAAAACACGATTGCGGCCCTGACATAATATACGCGCCCAATATCGTGATAGCGGTATTAAAAATTCTTGTACAAATCTCTAGTTTTGAATACGACTAGTCTCTATGGGCCCAAAAGACATCAAAAACCTAAACTTTGAACAGCTTGACGAACAAATTTTTGAAGCCGCAAAGCTTATGGAAATGCTATCCCACCCGGCCCGCTTACGCATTTTGTGCGTGATGCTGGGCGGTGAAAAAAGCGTTCAAAAACTGGCCACCGATGCTGGCCTTTCACAACCCGCCATGTCGCATCACCTCAAGAAGCTGCGCGATTCAAATTTGGTCATGACGCGCCGCGACAAGCAAACAATCTTTTATGCGCTCAAGGGTGAACGTGTCGCTTGCGTTTTGGAAGTGCTGCACCGGCTCTACTGCAACGACCTTATTCTTTAGGTTCCTTCGTGGCGTCGCCGCCACCAAGATCATCCAACACCTCTATTTTGGCCGTGGGCGACCCAAAAGCTGCATCCTGCTCAACCGGGGACATATGCCCCACGATAAGCGGTAACATCTGTGGGCTTACGGCCTCAGACTGAGGTGGGCGTTTCCAGCCGATGCTGTCAATCGCGTTACAGTTCAGACACACTGGCTCCCAATCTTGATGAACATCGCCACAGTTATCACAGATCCACTGCGGATCGCGCTGTGCAGAAATGGCCTGCGTCAACAATTGACGCACAGATTGATCATCGGCCCCGTCACCACGTTCTATGGCCGCCAAGATTGTAAGGGACCGCATTGTAGGGTCAGAGGTCGCAAGATTTCCAAGCGCTGAACGCGCGACTTGGTAATCGCCGGTCGCAATATTCAGCTCAGCCAATAGCATTTTGGTTTCAGGATGCGCAGGCGCAGATTTCGTGAGAACGGAAAATCGCTTCAACCGATCCTCAGCGGATTCCTCGGGCGCAATAGCCGCGAACCCAGCCGCCAACTCTGGGTGTGGGTCCAGCAACCATGCAGCCAGCAAGGCTTTTGCAGCGAGCTTTGGCTTCTCTTGCTCGAGATGGCCCCGCGCCACCAAAAGAGTGGCGGGAACAAGCGTAGGTGACAAGCGATTTGCCTCCACCGCAAGCTTATGCGCCGCCTCAAGTTTGCCTTCCCCACGAAGTTCCTGCGCTTGTGATAGGGCAAAAACCCCATCGCGGCGCTTGTATACGTCCCGTGGCAAGGCGCCATGTTTTAACTTGGCGTTCAACGTTGTGCGAACACCCTGCCAATCCTCTTGGCTGGCCTGTAACTTTAGCAAGGCATCTTGGATTTCTAAATGTTTGGGCTTCAAAGCAAAGGCGTGCTCGGCCAATTTCAAAGCGATATCCGTTTCACCAGCCTGTAGATTCTGTTGCAACAGTCCGTAAATGCCCACAAAGCGCGTCTTTGGATCTTGCAACAGCTTTTTAAAAGTGGCTTTAGCGGCGGCAGCATCCCCATTGGCAACAGCTGCCTGTGCCACAACCAAATTGGTCAAATCGGGCCGATTGAGCAAACGATCTGCCTTCTTAGCCTTTGCCATCGCTTCGCGTCCATCACCACTCGCCAAGGCCATCAGCCCATCAGATAGGGCCTCAAATCCCCGACTTTCTCGGTTGCGATCAAAATACCGAGACAGGGCCGTTTCGTCGCCATTGATAAAGCGCAACACTGCGATTAACAGCCCGATGAACTTCAACAACACCCACAGCCCCACGATCAATACCAACACCGTTATGACCGCCTGAAATGGCCCAAAGGACAGCTCAACCCCAGCATATTGGATGGTGACGCCGCCTTGAGCATCCATGAGCATCGCAGCTCCAAAGGTGACTGCTGTCACCGCAACCACAAAACTTAAGATTTTGATCAGGGACCAAAGCATCAAATATACCTCAATTGCCATTCAAAGCGCTGGAAAATTCTTGTAAGGCCGCCAAAACTTCTAGCCGCAGAGCCGCTGCCAGCGACCACTCCCGTAACGAGACTTGTCCGGCATCAGACAAGGTTGCAATTTCAGACAGGGCCACCTCAAAATTGCCCACACCAACCGCCGCCTGTGCGCGCGACAGAACGGCGTCAGCGGAAGTGCCCTCTTTTGCGCTCAATGACCGCACACCCAACTGAGCTTTAAAAAAAGCCAGCATGCCATTCTCACCCTCAGCAGGTCCCTGTTCTTGACGTACTAATTTGAGGGCGGCTCGCGCCACAGGCAAAAACTGGTTTTGCAAAACATTGAGACTTGTCACACCATTTGACGCGTTTTCTGCAAGGCTGGTGGGAAGCTCTAGATCCGTCGCTGCGGCCAAATCAGCCAAAGCTGCGTCATAGCTTGCACCAGCTTCCACAGCCACACGAATTGCATTTAATGCAGTGGTAACCGTGCCCTTCCGAGACAGGTTCACAGCATTGCTTTCTAGGGCTTCTGCTGCCGCTTTGGTTGCTTCAATCTTGCTCGCGGCCTCACTGGTCACCTGACCAATATCTGCACGCAACTGCGCCAATTCGCGTTCATAGGCAGCTATTGCCAAAGGTGAAACACCTTCCGCCAGTGGCCGCTTTTCTAACGTACTAATCCGTTGAGACAGGGTTTGCCCTTGCGCCATCTGTGCTAATTCCAGAGTGGAAAGATCAGCGCGAAGTGCACTCGCCAAATCAGAAAGCGTGGCAACCTCTCCCAACAGATCCACAGGCTTAGGCTGAGCTTGAATGGCCTCAATTTGTGCCGTTTGGGCCTGAATTTGTTCCAAAAGTTGATTTTGCGCTACCAAAACAGGGGCAATTGGGTCGTTGGGGTTAAGATGGCCCGGCAGCAGAGCCGCGACAAAGCCAATAACCCCCGCCAACAAGCCACCGGCCAGAAAGGGGAGTAAAGTTTTTACTTTTTCAGCTGCCGCAGATGGTGGTTCAAGATCCTCAACCGGCGCATTCGGGATGACTTCAGCATCGATAACCGTGCTCTGCGCCACCTCGGCATCAAGCACCAACGGTCCCTGTCGGTCTGTGGATTCTGTGTCTGCCACGATCGTCACCTTTTTGCCTTATGCCCTAGTCTTTAGACTATCCCCGCGAGTAAAATCTCTCAACCACTCTTCGCTGCCATAAGCGGAGTTGTGACGTCAAGCATAGAGACCGTATCAGGTTTTGGCGAAACAATAACCGCCCCAAACCCCGCCATTCGGCACGGCTCAGACACGGCTTGGCTGATCGCCACAGCTATATGCCCAGTCCAATCTAGATCCAATCCACACAACAGCCGCGCACTTCGGGGAGAGAATATAGGCAGTATAACCCGCCCAGCACTCTGCAACATCTGATAGGTTTCGTGCTTCAATGTCTGTTCGATTTGTTGGTAAGTCACTAGGTTCTGTAAATTGATCCTTGTGCCCTGGAAGTGACGCGCAATGTCCAATGTCGTGTGTGCCCCGCGCAAATGCAAAAGCGGCCCAGTTGGATTTTCGCGGCCAACCGCTGCGCAAAGCCCCTGCGCAGTGGCCGCCATATGCCGCGCCGTAAGCCCTCGCTTGATCGCCGCGCGCGTGGTTGCCTCGCCCACACAAAAAGCTGGAAGGTTGGATCCAACCAAATCTGCCGGTAAGTTTGCAATCGCATTCGCAGATGTAATGAGAAGGCCTTGGATGGGCACAAAATCAAACGGTGCTGCGACCGCTTCAATTTTCAAAATCGGATCAATAACGATATTTTGCACCGCCACGCCACGCAGCGTTAGGGCTTCAGCAAAGCTGCGCGCTTGGTCGCAAGGGCGTGTGAGCAATATATAGGGCAATAGGCCACCGTAGGATTGAGCAGAAACACCAAGGATGTTAGGCCTTAATCTATATTTGCACAACAGGGGCAGAGCAATGAACAACAGCACCATAACACCGAAGGCGCAGGCATGACAGTTTGCATCCTTGGCGCCGGGGCTTTTGGAACTGCCCTCGCAATCGCCCTGTCCGACACCCATCACATTCGCCTTTGGGGGCGAAATGCAAAGACTGTCGCTGAGATGGGGGGTGAGCGAGAAAACACGAAATTACCCGGTGCAGTTTTGGGGTCCAATATCACTGTCACATCCAACGCTAAGGCCGCAATCCAAGGAGCAGACTTCATCCTGAGCGCCATCCCCTTACAATCCACCCGCGCCACATTGGCAGATCTGGTAGGGCATTTTGAAGGCCAGCCTTTGATTGGGTGCAGCAAGGGTGTGGATTTGGCGACAGGGTTGGGAGGCTACTCGGTCTTACAGGCCTGCTACCCTGACGGACCAGTTGGCTTACTCACTGGGCCAAGCTTTGCCACCGATATCGCAGGCGGGTTGCCAACCGCCCTCACCCTTGCGGCAGATGCTAGCCAAGCGGTGAACGCTTGGCAATCGGACCTATCGACCGACACCCTACGCCTTTATATCTCACATGATCCCATTGGGGCCGAGCTGGGCGGCGCGCTTAAAAACGTGATGGCGATTGCCTGTGGCGCCGCAATGGGAGCGGGCTTGGGCGAAAGCGCGCGGGCAGCTTTGATAACCCGAGGCCAAGCAGAAATCATGCGCTATGCGGTACATCTGGGGGCGCAGCCAGAAACCTTGGCGGGCCTTTCGGGCTTTGGTGATCTATGCCTGACCTGTACCTCTGACAAATCTCGCAACTATCGCTTTGGGATGGCATTGGGACAAGCTACGCCCTTTGATCCGAGCATCACCGTCGAAGGCAAAGCCACCGCGTTGGCCTTGCTGCCCATTATGCAGCGACTTGAAATTGATATGCCGATCACAGAAGTGGTTGCAGGCTTATGTTCTGGCACGGTAACCGTTTCACAAGCTCTCGCCGCCCTTATGGCGCGGCCGCTCAGAAAGGAATTATAATGCGCGTAGCCGTTATCACCCGCGATAAGCCCAACCACCTGCAAATGCGGGTTGATACAAGAGAGGCGCATCTCGCCTATATCAAGCAAACTGGCGTTGTTGAAATGGCCGGACCTTTTCTAGATGCAAATGATCAAATGTGCGGTTCTCTGATTGTTTTGGATGTCGCCGATATGACTACGGCTGAAGCCTGGGCGGAAAACGATCCCTACAATAAGACTGGGTTGTTTGAGAGCGTGATTGTGAGCCAATGGAAGAAAGTTATCGGTTAATGGCGTATTGGTTGTTCAAATCTGAGCCTTCAACTTGGTCGTGGGATGATCAACTGGCCCACGGCGCTGACCGTGATGGATAGGACGGCGTGCGCAGTTATCAAGCCCGCAACAACATGTGTCTGATGCAACTGGACGATCAAGCATTCTTCTACCACTCACAATCAGAAAAAGCCGTGATGGCATTGTTGAGATCTGTACCTTATCCCATCCGACAGCAGCGCCAGTGACCCAAGATGGGACTGTGTTGACATCCGCGCCCGTTGGCGTCTCCCTTCACACTCGGGATGTGTAAAACAAACCCGGCCGTCGGTGCAGCCGGTGCGCGAGGCGGAATGGGACATCATTCTAAAACTGGCTGAAAGCTAATTTTTTATTTGCGTGCCGCCCACGAATGCCAATTTTTCTTATTATAAAGTCATTAGGATTGGAGGTGTCTTATGGAATTTATATATGTCCTCGTGGCCGCAGCTGCTTCTTTTGCCTTCGGCGCTATCTGATATACGGTGCTTTCCAAACCATCAGTGGAGGCATAATTGGCAGATTTGGTGTTGGTAGGTTTTTCATTGAGCTTTGTATCATGACGAACAATGGATTCGGCGGCAAACCCTTCAAGCTGACCATTATTGACCGCGGCTATGCCATCATTGGCTGCGCGATCATCGGCGCCATTGTAATGGCCCTTTAAGCAAAATCGGGTGCCGAGGAATTTCTCAGCACCCGCGTATTTTCTTTGTTTTGAACCTATTTAGTAGCGGTAATGCTCTGGCTTGAACGGGCCATCAGTGCTCACGCCGATATAATCGGCCTGCTCTTTGTTCAACTTAGACAGCTTCACGCCGATGCGATCCAGGTGCAAACGCGCCACTTTTTCGTCTAGGTGCTTGGGCAAGATATACACGTCATTGTTGTAATCGTCGCCTTTGATCCATAGCTCGATCTGAGCCAAAACTTGGTTGGTGAACGAAGCTGACATCACGAATGACGGGTGACCTGTCGCATTGCCAAGGTTCAGCAAACGGCCTTCGGACAGCAAGATCAAGCGATTGCCGTTCGGCATTTCGATCATGTCGACTTGCTCTTTAATGTTCGTCCATTTGTGATTCTTCAAGCTTGCCACTTGGATTTCATTGTCAAAGTGACCAATGTTGCCAACAATCGCCATGTCTTTCATCTCACGCATATGTTCAATGCGGATCACGTCTTTGTTGCCGGTTGTTGTGATGAAAATGTCGGCGCTGGACACAACATCTTCGATTAAAACAACCTCAAAGCCATCCATTGCAGCTTGCAAAGCACAGATAGGGTCAACTTCAGTCACCTTCACACGGGCACCAGCACCTTTAAGAGAAGCAGCGGAGCCTTTTCCCACATCGCCATAGCCCAAAACAACAGCAACTTTCCCAGCCATCATCGTATCAGTGGCGCGGCGGATGCCATCAACCAGAGATTCTTTGCAGCCATATTTGTTGTCGAATTTTGACTTGGTGACAGAGTCGTTCACGTTGATCGCAGGAAAGGCCAATTGACCTTGTTTGACTAATTCATACAGGCGGTGAACGCCGGTCGTTGTTTCTTCAGAAACACCTTGGATCGCTGCACGGGTTTTGACAAAGAAGCCCGGAGTTTCGGCCATGCGTTTTTTGATCTGCGCGAACACTGCTTCTTCTTCTTCGGAGGTCGGAACTTCGATCAGGTCAGTTTCGCCCTCTTCAACCCGTGCACCCAAAAGCACATACAGCGTAGCATCGCCGCCATCGTCGAGGATCATATTTGCGCCTTCTGGGAACATGAAGGAACGGTCAAGGTAATCCCAATGTTTGGTCAAGCTTTGACCTTTGATTGCGAAAACTGGGGTACCGCCTGCTGCAATCGCTGCCGCCGCATGGTCTTGTGTTGAAAAAATGTTGCAAGAAGCCCAGCGCACGTCCGCGCCCAGCTCTACAAGAGTTTCAATCAACACAGCAGTTTGAATGGTCATGTGCAAAGAGCCAACGATGCGCGCACCCTTA
>MDSY01000192.1_pt1 | contig 20352 bp, 23 predicted proteins | sample 811131 | NCBI WGS metagenome assembly MDSY01 (sample SAMN05326643, study PRJNA326480) | marine metagenome | isolation source: seawater | place: Atlantic Ocean: South West | collected 2010
CTCGAAAACATAACCATAGACGGTGGAACGTTCTCATAAACGCTTATAAAACTTTGATATATAAGGGGACTAGACAGTCCCCTTTTTTATGGTATATTATGAAACGCAATCCAACTAAAGTCATTTACACATCTAAAAGAAATGAGGATGCACGACAAGAGTGGGAATCCATTGCTCTGAAATATGAGAAACCTGAAGCAGAAGTAGCATATGATGCAATTAAATTGCTTAGTGCTTATATTCAACGCACAGGTACTTACCCAAAAAAACAATTTTTTATTAACTTCTAAATTATGAATCCTGAAGTAGAAGCGTTGATTGCGGTTTATCAACGACGACTAAATGATGCAACATCACAAGCAATTGCATATGAAGCAAGAGTTGCTATGCTCACTAAGCAACTTGAAGAATTATTAGCAGCACAACAGGCTCCACCTCCTCCACCACCTACTCCATCTAAAAGAACCAGTAAGAAAAAAGTAGGATCTCAAGACGGTGGAGCATTTTAAAGAAGAACAATTAATATTTTACTGTGCAGTACCAGGGTCGGGATGGGCAAAATTATCCCTTCTCCTTGCTTGCTGTGGTAAACTAAACATAAACAAGTCTGATAGGCGACCAGAATGGGAGGAGAGGGGTCGTTTAGGTGATACTAACCACATATTCCATAAAGGATGTTATTGGGATCCTCAGAGGGAATATGGGGGCGGTTTTGATGATATTGGAAAGAACTATAGTAAGCAGAAATTTATTGATGAATGTCTTAGACCATTCAAAGAACATGATGAAAGAAATTATCTTATAAGATCACATTTTTTTGCTGAAACAAAAAATCTAAATTGGTTAGTTGAAAACTTTCCAAATAATAAAATTATCTTTGTTCTAAGAGAAGCAAAACCATGTTTTGAGGGTTGGCATACTGGCATGTCATTTACAGATCATTATCCTAATTACAAAGCATGGATGGCAAGAACTGATGTTGATTTATGTAAAGAAAATTATGATAAGTTATGGAAATTGATAAAACGACATGATGGGATGATAAGAAGATGGATTTCAGATAAGAATTGTTATATAATACAACCTAATAAACATTTCATCAATCAATTAGGGTATGTGTGGGATGAGGAAGGAACTGAAGAATATATGAAGATGATGCACACACATCAATTTTATACAACACCTATCCCAATGTATGATGCACCATTTTGTTTCTATAACTGTGATGATATTTTTACTATAAAATCATGAGAGATAATCAATTAGTATTTTTTCTAGGTATTCCCGGATCTGGATGGGCAAAAATAGATTCACTGATGAGACAGTGTAAGAATTTTAGTTTTAATGAATCAGATTATAACGAAAATAGTATATGGGGTAGATGTACAAATGTGCATTATTTGAATCATAAAGGTCATTTCTTAGGACCTGGTAGTGGTGTTGGTGAAGGATTCAGAGATATAGGTGCAAATTATACAAAAGAATCTTTCATAGAAGAGTGTATGAAAGTTTATGAAGATATTAATGATCATGATAGTTACATGGTAAAGTGTCATTGGTTTTGTGAAAAGAAAAATATAAAATGGTTAGAAACAAATTTTCCAAATAATAGGTATATTTCAGTCCTCAGAGATGTAGAGTTATCTAATTCTAGATGGTTGGATGGTATGACTTTTGCAAAAGATTATCCGAAATATACTGCATGGATGGTCAAGGAAGATCCTGATGAAGAGTTTGGTAAACATTGTAAAGAAAATGAAGATAATCTAAAATTATTAAATCATGTCCATGATATAAATTTACGATCATTTGTTAGGAGAAAGGCAGATTTGATTTTCTGTCCGACAAAATATATGCTTGATAGAATGGGATATCTTTGGGATGAAACAGGAGAACATGAATTTACTTGGTATAAAAGATGCTATATGAAAGATAAAAGTCTTGCAACAAGAGCACCAGTATATGATACTGCAATTGCTTTGACGAATTGTAATAAGGAGTTAGGATTTTGATATTCTATGGTGATAGTTGGTGTTATTCATATGTTAAATCAAAAATCAAAGGATACCATCTCCGAGATATAGAATGTGGTAAATCAATACCTGATCTATTGGGTGAAGGTAATAGTTGTTATGCTAAAAGAAGAGAAAATAATGCAGAAATATTAAGGCAGATAAAAGAATATCCATGTGTAGTTTTTCATACAGATCCTTTGAGGGATACTTTTATTGATTGGAATAGTGATCTAAAACCAACTCATTTACAGTTTGAAGAAGAGTTTGATACTGAAAAGGAATTTGATTTGATGGATGTTGCAAAAGATAGATTGGATTTATTTTATAGTAAACTGTCAGGAAAAGATGTTATATTATTTTCTGGAGCATCAAAAGTTGATGTTGAATTGGCAAAAAGATACAATTTGAAATATATTGAGAAAAGTGCTACTGAAATACTAGTGGGTGACTTTGATGATACGCCATTATTTGACTATCATTATACATTGAAAAACGACAAGTATCTCAAGAAAACATTTCCCAATTATAAAAGTAAAAAGTCTATCCTCGACAGGGTTGGCAATAAAAATTTGATATGGAAAAGTAATCCAGAATTATTTTCAAATAGGCATGTTACAGAAAAGGGAAATCGTATCATATCTCAATATATTTCTGAAAATATTGTGCTATAATTATACATAGTTATGTGTTCAAATGGAGACACTTATGCACAACCGAGAGGTATCTTTCAATAATCTGAAAGCTTGGTCTAAAGCAGAAGATGATGCGAGTTACATTGATCAAATAGACGACTACTTTGAATGTATATCGGAGGCAACAGATGATAAGAGGGGTATACACATGTGTAGAAGCCTATTGAAATAATGAGTGTAATAATTTATGGTGAGTATTGTGAACATTTGGAACAAGAAAATGAGATCCTAAAAAAACAGATTAGTTTTCTTAAAACCCAATTAGAATATAAATCATTAGGACCTCCAAATTTCCTGGAGGATGATGATTGTACAAATGGATTCTTACTTTAGTGGTAAATGGTCAGACTCAAGTTTTGATTCGTATGAGTGGTCTGGGTATAGGTTAATTGAGGAAATCAATTCCCAAAATCCTGAATCGGTATTAGATGTTGGGTGTGGGTTCAATAGACTGCAAGGTAAAATTAAAAATCTTATTGGTATAGATCCATACAACGACTATGCCGATATGAAAATATCTTTAGAAGAATATCAAGGAGACCCTGTTGACATAGTTCTATGTCTGGGGTCTATTAATTTTGGAGATGAAGATACTATAGATTCTCAAATGGAGGTGTTGGATTCTATATGGAAGAAGAGAGCATATTTTAGAGTCAATCCTGGTCTAGAACATACGTGGAATGATAAAAAGGATTGGGAAGGTATTGTGTGGTATCAATGGAATGCACATAAGATCTATAAGATTTGTGACAAATACAATTATACCTTGGGAAGACTGGAAGAAGAGTACACAACTCAAGGTCATTTACGGTACTATTTTGAATTATATAAATAATAAGGTATTAATCAATAATAGAAAATGCTTTCTGGAACCGATTTTGTAAAAAAAATCAAGGAAGGAAACAAGGAACTCTTTGAAGCATCACGCTCAAATGTCCGTCGTTTCTTCGCTTCAAAACCAAGCGATGAGTACCTAGTTGAGCACTTCCGTGGACGCATGGTCAACGAAGCTCAGAATATGTACGCTATCGCTGGTCAAGTTGCATCTGCAGATCCTTCTACAGACGTAAAAGATTTAGAATTATTAAGTAAGCAAGCACTAGACGAAGCTAAGCACTTCCGTATGGTGAAAGAAGTTATCGAGCACATCACTGGTGAAGAACTAGATGTTGCTGCTGCATTCGCTGCTGAAGCAGAGAATCCACAAGCAAAAGGTGCTGAACTTCTTGAAAAATATGAAGCATCAAATTGGGAACCTGCACTTGCAGCATACCAGTTGGTAGCAGAAGGAAGAGCAGAAGCAGTTTGGAATGAAATGGCAGAATGTGTAGAAGATAAGTTTATCTCTTCACGTTATGCAACTATTGCTAAAGACGAAGGATTCCACTCAAACTTAGGTGGACGCACACTTTCTCGTTTAGTAGAAGGTAGTGAGGAACTTCAGTCACATGTTCTTTCTCTTGTTGAAAGAATGAGAGAAGATCTTCTTGAGATCAGCAATAAGAACACTGCTACTCCTCTTGCCGTAGTATAAAAGGTTTACGACCTTCCCTAATAGTGTCATCTAACCAGTGATGGTCTATGGCACTTACATATTTCCCATTGGCATCGGCAGTTATAAACTTGTCGATGCCATTTGTGGTAATGGGGAATTCTAAAAGATTACCAACATATCGGATATACTCTTCCTTCCATAAGAAGAATGATTCGTGTGATAGGAAATGAGTTATTATATTTTCATCATGTAATATAGACTTATAATATTTTAGAGCAGTTGGTAGGGTTACTTCTCCACCAACTCTTTTTTGTTGGAGTGCATTAATATTTTGATCTCTTGTAATAATTGCTACTATAGGTTGCACACCTTGATGCAATGCTTGATGGCATACTTCTTCTATCTTGGGAACTTGTCTGACACCATCATAGAAGAAAGGTACACTGACGTTAGCACAGAAGTAATCTCCTTCTGGAAAATCTAACAATGCTGGATGTACCCAAAATTTAGCAAATGGTTCTTCATCACTAGGAACCCAATAATTATCCTTTAGACTTTCCCATCCAATTACATCTGGATGTTGACTAAAGATACGAGCAAATAGATGATTACCAGAACCTTGTGGTCCTGTTGTAATAAGAAGTTTTTTCACTTGTAACAAAATAAGAAATCATTTACTAAACTATCTGCTCTTTCCTTTCCAAACTTAGAGGCAAGATAACCACTGACAGGATCTAGTCTAGTCATATATTCATCAAAGTCTTTATATACGGTTGTATCTTCTCCTGTTGGTTTTGCTGCCTCTATCATATCAACATATGCTTGTAGATACTTTTTGAACATATCAAGATGTTGATTCACATCATTAGGTTTACAGTACCTTACAAAGATATTATCAGAGAAGTGATTACCCTTTTCAAAGAAACGATAGTCTTCTGTACACTTTGGTAAAAATGGAACATTAAACAAATAGTTTTCTACAGGATGCTGAAAGTCAAAAACAACAATAACTCTTTTCTCATTGAATGCCATTAGATCCATACCAAAACAAGGAAGATTACTTCCTGTCTTTGGATATGCTATACAGTTGAAGATATCAACATTCTTACCATCAGAGATATCTACTTGTCTTGATTTGAGAAAGTATGGATGTGAATGGGTAATTGCATTCAAATGAGTTCCTTTACCTTCCCAGTTTGCCCATGAAGATTCCAGTTTCATAGGTAACATGCTTCTATAAGCACTTATATATTCTTGCCACATTGTCATAATTAGCACCTACATGGTTTGTCGTTACAGCAAGGGAGGTAATCCCCTCTTATACCTTTATTATAATCTCCCTTATTGGGATTATCTGGAAAAGGAACTCCTGTTTTATTCCCATCATCTAATGGATTGTGTTCTACATAATTGATGTATTTTGCATTAGCATCTACTTCTAATATTTCATCTACTCTCTTATCATACCATGCTATTGGGAATCCTACATTCAATGATTTCAAATATTCTTGCTTATAAAGATAAAGTAATTCATAACTTAGGAATGTTGGATTATCAAATTGACCCAGTTGATCATAAAAATGTCTTACAGTTGACTCTTCTCTTATCCTCTGTTGCTGGTTTCTTAGTATAGTTTGATCTCTTCCTATGACAAGAATTTTTGTATCAATACCACATAATTGAGCATTTGTGGCAAACTGTACCACGTTTGGACACCATTTAGTACCTTTACTTTCTATACCAAGAGGAATACTGATAGATGTAAAGTAATGATCACTTTGATCCCAGTCAAATTGATACAGTCTACTTGGATCTCTCCAGTACTCAGCAAACGGTTCACTAAACCGATGTGCTTCCCAATAGTTATCAAGAAGAGTTTTCCATCCAAAGACATCTTCATGTAATGAGAATATTTTAGACCACAGGTGGTTGCCCGAACCTTGCGGTCCTGTAAGTATAGCGAGCGTTTTTGTCATCATTTTCTGCACCTGTACTAATTATAGCATAAATATGTCAGACTGTATATACAGTCTTTTTATAGGTATATACCGAATGTATTAAATGGCTGCCCCTACAATTAAGATAAAGCGTTCTGCCGTTTCAGGCAACGCACCCACAACGTCACAGTTAGAATTAGGAGAATTAGCTCTCAACACGTATGACGGAAAATTATTTACGGAGATCAATACTGGTAGTGCATCGATAGTAGAAATAGGATCAAATCTTAGCACATTAAATGTATCTGGTGCAGCAGCTTTTGCAGGGGCAGTAGATATTGCAGGTGCAACAGGAATTTCAGGTGCAACTACTTTTACCAATGATGTAACTTTCGATGGTGCTACTGCTGGAAGAGATATTGTTTTTGATAGATCAGATAATGCACTAGAGTTTGCAGATAATGCAAAAGCAAAATTTGGTACTGGTGGAGATCTTAGATTATATTATAGTGGAAGTAGTGCATATCTTGATAATCAGGGTGGTAATATCTACATAAGAAACCAAGCAGATGGTACAGATGATGGTGGTGACATCATTCTACAAGCTAAATCTGGTGAGTATGGGTTGATAGTATCAGATGATTCTTCAGTATATTTGTATCATGATGGAACCTATAAACTTACTACACAAAGTTATGGAATATATGTATCAGGTCAAGTAGTTGCTAATAATGGAGCTACTTTTGAAGGTGATGTAAAATTTGATGGTGAAACTGCTGGAAGAGATATCTATTTTGATAGATCAGATAATGCACTAGAATTTTATGATGATGCTAAAGCAACTTTCGGGACGGGATCTGATCTTTCCATATATCATTCAGGTAGTAATTCATTTGTAAAAAATACTACAGGAGATTTATATTTAGATACTGCTAGTGGTTCTATACATCTTACGAAGAATGGAACTTCTGAAGTATTGGCTAGTTTCAACACAGATGGTGCAGTTACTCTTAGATATGATAATTCTACAAAATTTGCAACCACTAACACGGGAATCTCAGTAACAGGTAATAGTGTTGTAAGTGGTAACGTAACTGCAGTTGATGGAACCTTTACTGGAGATATTAATGTACCTACTGCAAAGACTGTAACTACAGGTAGTGTTGTTTTAACAAATACTTCTACTGCTTTTACTATTGTAGATAATGCTGTTGGTTATTTTGGGTCGGGACTTGATTTAAGAATATCGCATAATGGTACAAATTCAGTTATCAATAATACAACTGGTAGTTTATTATTTCAAAATGGTGGTACATCATCTGCATGGATAAACAGTAGTGGAGTAATTTATACTAATAATGATGTACTACTTCAGGGTGCAAATTATAACTCTGTTTGGGATAAGTCTGCAGATTCATTAATCTTTTATGACAATGCGAAGGCAGTTTTCGGGACGGGATCAGATCTTTCCATATATCATTCAGGAAGCCATAGTTTTATTCAAAATTCAACTGGTTCTTTAATAAATGAAGGAAATTCTGTTGTACTTAGAAGTACATCACAAGAAAATTATCTAGTAGCTACTGCAAATGGGGCAGTAGATTTGTACTATAATAATACAAAGCGTTTCGAGACCAGTGCGGGTGGATCTATTGTAACGGGTGGTCTACGTGCTACTGGTATTATTACAGCAACACATGGTTTTACTGGTAATATAAACTCCAGTGGTATATCAACTATATCAGGATTTACCTTCCCCTCAACCGACGGAAGTGAAGATCAAAGTCTTGTCACGGATGGAAATGGTGGTCTTAGTTTCAAAACTATTTCAGGTGGTGGTGGAGGTGCTACTGGTGCTGGTACATCATTGAGTACTGGTATAACTACAGCAACACAAGGTCAAACTTCATTTACTGCCCCTAATGTATTTGATGATGGAGAACAGGCGACTGCATTTTCAACACAGGTATTTGTAAACGGTGTAAAGCAAAGACTTGGTGCATCAAATGATTATCAATTATCTGCTCCACAAACAGTTACTTTGAATAGTGGTGCTAATGTTGGTGATGATGTTACTATTGTTGTTTACTTTGGACATACTTTAGAAGAAGAATTTTTTACAGCAACTCAAGATCAGACTACTTTTAGTTTAGCAGGAAATTTAGCAGCAGCAAAAAATTATAAAGTATTTTTGAATGGAGTCAGACTTAGAAATACTGTTGATTATAATGCTACTTCAGCAGTAGTTTTAAATCAAGCAGCAAGAGAAGGGGAACAAATAGATATTGTTTCTGATCAGGCAGAAGATAGGTATACTGCAAATGAAGGTCAAACTTCATTCGCTCCAGCTGACTCAGGAACTACATCAACTAATATGCAAGTTTATATGAATGGTATTCTTCTAAGAAAAACAGAAGACTGGACTATAGGAAGTCCTGCTGTAACTATAATCAACCAAGCATTAACTGCTGGTGATGAAGTTGACGTTGTAGTAAGACGTTCATAAATAACTCAAAATAGTATTATAATATGTCAGGTCATTTAGCTCAAGAACCGCAAACACAACCAGAGTGGCTAAACTATCGACAAGAGTTGGTACGTTATGGTAGGAGGCAACTTGGTGAGCCTGTTTTAGAAATAAATGTTGCTGATGAGCAGGTAGATGAAATATTAGAAGATACATTCCAGATGTATCAGAACCGTCATATGGATGGTGTTGAGTTGATGTATCTAAAGCATAAAGTTAGTCAGGATTTTGTAGATGCTATAGGTGGAAGAGCAGATGATAATACTATTGGTATTGTTACAACAAGCAATAGTTCTAATATAGCAGGTATTGGTTCTACTTCATTCGCATTTGAAGAAACTCAAAACTATATTCAAGTTCCTGATCATGTTATAGGTATTGAAAAGGTTTGGAAACTGGATAACCGTGCAATCAGCACTAACATGTTTAGTGTCAACTATCAGTTATTCTTGAATGAGATTTACTACTTTAGTAGTACTGAAGTATTAAATTACACAATGACTAAGAGATATTTGGAAGATCTGGATTTCATATTACATCCAGATAAACAGATAAGATATAATAGGAGAATGAATCGATTGTATATTGATACTGATAAGAATAGTATAAAGGTTGATGATTTTATTATCATTCAATGTTGGAGAGCATTAGATCCTGCTTCTGCAGGTAACAGGATATATGGTGATATATGGGTAAGGAGATATTTTGTTGCATTATTGAAAAAGCAGTGGGGACAAAATCTTATGAAGTATCAGGGGGTAAAATTACCAGGTGGAGTTGAACTTAATGGTAGGCAAATATATGAAGATGGTGTAGCAGAACTAGAAAAAATAGAAGAACGTATGGCATACGAGGTCGAACTTCCACCACTTGACTTTATCGGGTAATGTTAAATCCTTTTTTCGTACACGGTAATAAGGGCGAGCAAAATCTCGTTCAGTCTTTAGTAGACGAACATATACAAATGCATGGCATAGAGTTTACCTATATGCCTAGACATTATGTTAATAAAAAAACTGTTCTTAGGGAAGTAACTTCATCCGATTTTACAAAAACTTTTCCTATTGAAGGGTATATTGAAAATTATGAAGGATTTGGTGATAATCATAATTTATTGACAAAGTTTGGAGTAAGGTCAACAGCAGAAATGAGCATTGTCATTTCTAAGGCAAGATTTCAGGAGTATATTGTACCGTTACTTCAGGATCAAGGTGGAGTAGGATTATCCAAAGATCCTGTAAGACCTTTAGAAGGAGATCTTATATATTTTCCTTTAGCTGATATTTTATTTGAAGTAAAGTATGTTGAGCATGAAGCAAACTTTTATCAGTTAGAAGAAAACTATTCATACACATTGAAATGTGAAGTGTTTGAATATGAGGATGAGAAAATTGATACTGGTATCAAGGAAATTGATGATGATTTTGCAACCATTGGATACAATGCAACTCTAACACTTGTCGGTGTTGGAACTACTGCAACAGCAGAAACGTCATTGGTGAATGGTGGTATTCATCAAATAAAGATATTCAACGAGGGTACAGGATACACAGGAGATCCTACAATTCTCATATCTAAACCTAATGGTACTGGTAGAAGAGCAACAGCAGTTGCTATTACTACTGATAATCCGCAAGGATCTAGATCCTTACAAGAAATTAGGATTACTGATCCAGGTTTTGGTTATACATCACTACCAAGTGTAACTGTCTCACCTACTGATGGTAAAGGTGGAGGTGTTTCTATTGGTGTTGGTATTGCTACAACAGGTGCTGTTGGTATTATTACTATCACTAGTGGTGGTACAGATTACAATATACAACCAACTATTACATTCTCTGCAGCACCTTCAGGTGGTGTAACTGCAATAGGTACTGCAATCATATCTAATCGTAGTCTAACTGCAATTCAGGTTACTAATGCTGGATACGGTTATACTTTAGCACCATCTATAACTGTTGGTGCTGCAGGAACTATTGGTATAGGAACGTTCTATTATGGTGATACGATTAAGGGAACAGACACAGAAACTACTGCATATGCTACTTCTTGGGATGTTAGTACTGGAAAACTTACCGCTAAAAATCTTACTGGTAAATTTGCTATCAATGAAGTTCTTACTACTGTTGGTGCTGCTATCACTGCTTCATACCGCATAAATAGTGTGAACTACGATGATGACGACGCTTTTGAGGATAACCAAGAAATCCAGATTGAATCAGATGGAATTCTTGACTTCACAGAGCAAAACCCATTCGGTGAAGCATAATGTTTGGAAAATATTTCTACAATGAAACTATACGAAAGACGGTAATCGCCTTTGGTACTTTATTTAATGATATAACAGTAAAGCATAAGAACGATTCTACTGATGCTGTTATCAGTACTATAAAGGTTCCTATAGCATATGGACCTATACAGAAGTTTCTTGCTCGTGTAGAACAACAGTCAAACTTCAATCGTCAAGCAGCAATAACTTTACCTAGATTATCATTTGAAATAATAAATTATCAATATGATCCTTCAAGGAAGATAGCACCTGTAACTAAATTTTGTTTAGTACCTAATAGTAGTAAGAATAAAATTAAAAAGGTATTCATGCCTGTCCCATATAATATTGGGTTTAGATTAAGTTTTGCTACAAAGTTGCAAGATGACGCTTTGCAGATCTTAGAGCAAATACTACCATTTTTTCAACCATCATATAATGTTACTCTTAATATGATAGAGGGTCATAATGAAACTAGGGATATTCCATTTACATTAAATGACATAAACTTCCAAGATGAGTATGAAGGTGATTTTAGTGAAAGAAGAGCGATCATATATGATCTAGAATTTACAGCAAAAACATACTTCTATAATGAAGTTCCTACAGACGAAACTGGTGGAATTATCAAGCGTGTACAAATCGATTACTCTTCTGCTATTAGGGCACCAAGAGAAGTCAGATACGTTGTCACACCTACTGCCACAAAAGATTATAACACAGATGCTACTGTTCAACTAAGTGCTATTTTTGAAACAGGTAAGACTTTATTGAAGGTTACTAGTGGGGTAAACTTAGTGGTTGGTCAATACATTCAAATCAACCAAGAAGTAATGAGAGTTGAAGAGAAAGACAATACTGATATTATTGTTGCTCGTGCTCAGTATAGGACTACTGAACAGAAACATAGTATTGGTGACAATGTAAACCTTATAAATGCTTCTGATCATGCACTTATAGAAGTGGGTGATGATTTTGGATTTGATAGTGATATTGAATTCTTCCAAGATTCTAAATTCTTTAGCCCTAGTCAGGGGAGTGATCAGTAATGGAAAAGTATGATGAGTTGGAAAAGGCAATGAACGTAAAGACTGAAATAGTCAAAGAGTCTGGTTGTACAACTCGTTCTTCTCATGCTAAAAAAATAAAATCTGGGGATGATCCTCAGAAAGATTATGAGTATTCTCGTGGACAACTATACAATCTTGTCGAGAAAGGTCAAGAAGCGATCAACGGTATTTTAGATGTAGCACAAGATAGTCAGCATCCAAGAGCATATGAAGTTGCTGGTCAACTTATAAAATCTGTTGGTGATGTAACTGATAAGTTATTAGATTTGCAAAAGAAAATGAGTGATTTGGATAAACCAACTGGAGTAACTAAGACAGTAAATAATGCTTTGTTTGTAGGTAGTACTTCTGATCTTCAGAAACTTATAAAGAAAGGTGTTCTAAATAATAAAGACTAAGACAAACTATTAGGTAAATGCCGAAGCGTTTAGGACAAATCGATACTAAGGATATTAACTACTATTCTGGTCAGGATAGGGATCCTAATACTGGTTTGCCCAAAGGTCTGAAGTCACATTCTTCTGTTAGAAAAGATACTGGTGTCATGGATGAGTCACTGCTAGGAAAAATAAGACAGACTCTTACTGGGGCAAGTTCTGAAATTAATGAATCAGTATCAGAAGATATCGTTCAACACGATAAGTTAGTAAAAGCAATTAGAAACTCGGAGGCAAGTAAGTTGACTCAAGCAAAATTATTAAAGACTGCTGCTAAAGTTCGAGGATTGAAAAGTGAAGATATAGTTAATGAAAGATTGGGTGGTAAAGGTTACTCTAAGAAAGCCACTGGAGGTGGTGGTGACTGGGAAGACTCTGATAGAGGTGAAGGTAATAAGGCAACCAGAAGATCAGGTGGAACTGTAAAGGTAAAGAGTCCTACTTATCTTGCTTATATTAAGAATAAAAAGAAAGCAAAGGTGAGTGAAGGATCAGCATATGGTTTATGGAAAGGTGATGGTAAGAGGAAACTTCCTGGTGATAAAAAGAAGAAAGTTACCGAACAGGAACTCAAAGAGTACTCACCAAATGTAACCTACCAAGCAAAAGGTGGTAAGAAGTCTGGTAAGTTGGGTAAGTCTTCTGTTTATAGCCTTAGAGGGGATGATGAAAGTAAAAAGGATTTTAGAAAATCCCATACAAAAGATATTAAAGATGGTCTCGTGAAGAAAGAATCCTATGCTACTGCTAGGAAACCATCCGAATTGAAGAAGAAAGCAAAATTAGAAGCACTTTTACAACGTATAGAAGATCGTAAGAAAAAGCAGAAGGAGTCTGTCAAAGAAAGTAAATCTTACAAAGACTATATGGCAAGCGTACAGCAAGCTAAAGATAGAAAAAAAGCGGTTCGAGATAGAAGAAAAGAAAAGGATGCATCATTTGTAGATAGAGTAAAACATGGTATCAAGTTCTACGATAAAAAGGGATCTGGTAGAATTGTAAAAGGTAAAAAGGTTTATAGTTCTGCATCCGAAGGAGTTGTTCAGGTAGCAAAGGCTGCTATGAATGTTGCTAAAAAAGTATTAGCAACTCAAGGTGGTGGTAAATTTGCTAAGAATACTAAGACAGGTTCTCAAACAGTTTCACCAAAGAAAAAGGAAGATCCGAATAAGGAGGATCAACCAAATCCAGGAATAACTTCCACTACTAATGCTAAAAAGAAATCAGGTGTAGTAGGTATTGCAACCCATGTTGATGGTAAGAAAATTGCCAAGGGTGCAAAAACTGCAGTAAAAGGATACACTGCAATGTTTGATGCCCCTAGTTCGGAAAGCGAAGTTTAGTAACTATTTTTTATTATGCCAACTGCAAATGATATTTACTTAGGTAATCCCAACCTAAAGAAAGCTAATACTGAAATTGAATTTACTCAAGAAAATATTGAAGAGTTTCTTAAGTGTAAACAGGATCCAGTATATTTTGCATTAAATTATATTCAAATTGTATCTCTGGACCATGGTCTAGTTCCTTTCGAGATGTATCCTTTTCAGGAGAAACTTGTAAAGAATTTCCATGCTCATAGATTCAATATTTGTAAGATGCCTCGTCAAACAGGTAAATCTACAACTGTTGTATCATACTTATTACACTATGCAATTTTCAATGATAATGTCAACATTGCTATTTTGGCGAACAAAGCGTCCACGGCTCGAGATCTACTTGGTAGATTGCAACTCGCTTATGAAAATTTACCTAAGTGGATGCAGCAGGGTATAATAGCATGGAACAAAGGATCAATGGAGTTGGAGAATGGAAGTAAAATTATCGCAGCAAGCACGTCTGCATCTGCTGTTAGAGGCGGCTCCTATAATATCATCTTTCTTGACGAGTTCGCCTTCATCCCGAATCATATTGCTGAAGAATTCTTTGCCTCTGTTTATCCTACTATTAGTTCTGGTCAATCAACAAAAGTCATAATGGTTTCAACCCCTCATGGGATGAATCATTTTTATAGATATTGGCATGATGCTGAAAGAGGTAAGAATCAATATATTCCAACTGAAGTTCATTGGTCTGAAGTACCGGGTAGGGATGCTGTATGGAAAGAACAAACAATTGCTAACACATCAGAACAGCAGTTTAAAGTTGAGTTTGAATGTGAGTTTTTAGGATCAGTTGATACTTTGATTGCACCTTCCAAATTGAAAGCCATGGTGTATGAAGATCCAATACAGAATAATGGACATCTGAATGTATATAAAGCACCAGAAAAGGGAAGAGATTATATCGTTACTGTAGACGTTGCAAGGGGTGTATCAAAGGATTATAGTGCCTTTGTGGTTTTTGATATTACAACTTTCCCATATTCAATTGTTGCAAGATATAAAGATAATGAAATCAAACCTATGTTATTTCCTTCGGTTATACATGATATTGCACAAGCATATAATGATGCGTATGTATTGGTGGAAGTAAATGATATTGGAGATCAAGTAGCAGCTATTTTATTTTATGATCTTGAGTATGAAAATCTATTGATGGTTGCAATGAGAGGTCGTGCTGGTCAGATAGTAGGATCGGGATTCTCTGGTGTCAAAACTCAGTTAGGTGTGAAGATGAGTACGACTGTAAAGAAACTGGGTTGTTCTAACCTAAAGACTTTAATAGAAGAGGATAAGCTTACGGTTAGTGATTATGATATTATTTCAGAACTGACTACCTTTATCCAAAAGAGACAATCATTCGAGGCAGAGGAAGGATGTAATGATGACCTAGCAATGTGTTTGGTTATATTTGCATGGTTGGTAGCACAGGATTACTTCAAAGAAATGACTGATCAAGATGTAAGAAAACGCATCTACGAAGAACAAAAGAATGCTATAGAACAAGATATGGCACCATTTGGATTTATGAGTGATGGTCTCAATGATGATGAAAATGAAATAGTTGAACAGGATGGAACTGTTTGGAAAGTAGATGAGTATGGTGATAGATCATATATGTGGGATTATCAATGATCACCCCAAAATGTATAAGTGGTGAAAACTGTATAGCATACTCATCTACAGGATATCTTTTACCTTGTTGTTGGGCAGATCAAATAGATCGTAGATTAGAATTTTCCCAATTGTTACAGGATAAGTTTAAATTGGAAAATGTATTATCAGTAGATGATATAATTGGATCTGATGAATGGCAATCCTTTTATAAAAGATTATTAGAAGATCCTGACAATGCTCCTACAGTATGTAAAAATTATTGTAAGTCAGATTACAATAATAAAATTGAGATAGATGTATGAACCAAAAAGACAAATAAACATTGATCTTACTAATAAGTGTGCATTAGCATGTCCTGCATGTGATAGACAGAGATTAATAAAAGATAAGCAAAGAATAGTTGGTGGTGATATACCATTAGAATCAATGAATAAATTGATCGATTATTTTGATCATCTTATATTTTGTGGACAGATATCTGATCCTACTCACCATGATAAATTTTCAGACATTATAAAATTATGTTTGCTAAAGAGAAAAAAAGTAACAGTTAATGTGGCATCAACATTTAGAAAGAAGTCATTTTATACTGGTCTATTTCTTCTCTCAAAGGGAAAAGATATTGAATGGATATTTGGTATAGATGGGTTACCAAAGGACAGTCATAAGTATAGAATCAATCAAGATGGTCAGGAATTATATGAAATAATGAAGAGAGGGTCTAAACTTGGGGCTCGGTGTACGTGGCAGTATATTGTTTTTAACTATAATGAGAATGATATATCTGAGTGTGAGAAGATGGCAAAGGATATAAATGTAAAATTTAGAACAATAATATCTTCAAGGTGGAAAGGTGATATGGAAATATATAAACCAAAGAAACAAGAATATCATATAACTCGTGGATTTTGAAAAAACCTTTGATTTAGATCATCTTGTATTTACCGAAAGGAAATGCAGAACATGTGGTATTACAAAAGAATTGCTTTCTGATTTTTATAGAACAAGAAGAAATAGAACTACACCATCAGCATATTCATATGAATGTAAAGACTGTACAAAGATTAGAATAAAGAATAAAAAGAGAAAAGAATATCCAGAAATATATCCTGATTGGTAGGGTTCATGCAGGGTTTCCCCACTGTAAGCGGGTTTTTTTCTAAATATTAGTAGTCAAAAAAGTACGGTATCACGGGAGTTAGGATGGCACTACGATTATCATCTCCGGGTATTAGTGTAAGGGAAGTAGACCTTACTAGAGGTGGCGTTAATGCAAGCATTAATGTTGTTGCTGGTATTGCTGGACCTTTTCAAAAAGGCCCTGTCAACGAAGTTGTCAGGATCAATAATGAAAAGGAACTCATCGATGTATTCGGTGGTCCTGGTCCTAGTCTAACCGACTATCACTATGAAACTTGGTATGCTGCATCGAATTTCCTTTCATATGGTGGACAACTAGATGTTGTTCGTTCAGGTGGAGGAACATTAATGGTCAATGCCAACGCAGCAGTTGGAATAGCATCGACCACAGGATTAGTCATCGAAAATCTCGATGATTATAATAACAACGAATCTACTGCTACAGATTTTTACTGGGGAGCAAAAAACCCAGGGTCGTGGGCAGAAAATCTAAAGGTCGCAATCATTGATAATGGTGGAGACCAGAGACTTACTGGAATCTCAACCACAACATATGGTAATGTTGCTGGATCTGGTACAGTCAATAAAAGAACACAAGTAGGATATGCTTTAACCCAAGCATTATCTGGTACAAGCATTGGTGTTGGTACTTATGCTGCTGCTGGTAATAATGATTATCTAAAAGGAATTGTTACTAAAGTCGGTAAGGATTTCGTTGATGTAAAGGTTGTTTCAACCGTTATTGCTGGAGTAGAAACTGCTAGATCATACCAAGAAAACTCTCAGTATGAGTTCAAGGCAGGAAGAATTGGTTTCTCATCAGCATCAGGTGAGGCTGGTATTGGAACTTATAGTACTCTAACAGTAACTGATTGGTATAATCAGCAAAACATTTTAACTGGATCTGCAGACGGTGGAACCGATCAGATTACTTTGAAATGGAAATCTATACTACCAAAACCTCAAGATAATTCATATGTTCTTGACAGAGGTGGACTTGCTGATTCTATAAACGTTGTTGTTATTGATGGTGACGGTGAGATAACAGGAAATACTGGAGCACTGTTAGAAAAATTTGGTAATCTTTCTAAAGCACAAGATTCTGAAGGATCCCCCAACAAAAACATCTATTATAAAGATGTCTTAGCAAATGAATCTGAGTACGTTTACGCTGGATTAGATCCTGTAAATGCTGATGATTCTTTCCATAACACTGGACCATCACCAAGTGGATTCTCATCAGGAGATACTCCAAATGCTGATTCAGTAGGAGCATGGGGACAAAACGCTAAGAATACTAAGTTCAACTACATTGGTAATGCAATCTATACACTTAAGGGTGGTAAAGATTACGGTGGAACAGTTGGAAACTTTGCTGCAGATTTAGGAGATACTCTTACTGCATATGATAAGTTAGGAGATAAAGTAAACTCTGATATTAGGTTCCTACTGCAAGGTAGTGCATCTGGTACAGCATCAGTTGAACAAGCAAAGGCACAGAAATTAATATCAATTTGTGAAAATAGAAAGGACTGTGTAGCATTCATTTCACCTAACCGTGATTCGGTTGTGAATGTTTCTAGTTCTGCGGATCAACTGTCTAATGTGCTTTCATTCTTTGCACCATTAGCATCATCTTCTTATGCAGTGTTCGATAGTGGTTATCAATACTTCTATGATCGCTTCAATAAGAGATTTGCTTACATTCCTCTATCATCAGATGTAGCAGGTTTATGTGTAAGAACAGACAGAGATCAGTTCCCATGGTTCTCACCAGCAGGAACATCTAGAGGTTCATTAGCACATTCAGTAAAATTAGCATTCAATCCTGGTCAAGAAGACAGGGATAGATTGTATTCTTCAAGGATAAACCCAGTTATTTCCTTACCTGGATCTGGAATCATCCTTTACGGTGATAAGACCGCACTCTCATATCAGTCTGCATTTGATAGAATCAACGTAAGAAGACTCTTCATCACTGTAGAAAAGGCAATTGAAAGTGCAGCAAATGCACAACTCTTTGAACTCAACGATGCAGGTACACGAAGCAATTTCGTGAACATCGTTGAACCATTCCTAAGAGATGTACAATCTAAGCGAGGAGTTACAGACTTCTTACTTGTTTGTGACGAAACAAACAACACACCAGATGTGATAGACCGCAATGAATTCGTTGCTGACATCTTCTTGAAGCCAGCAAGGTCGATTAACTTCATTGGACTCACATTTGTGGCAACAAGAACAGGAGTTTCATTCTCCGAAGTCGTAGGCACCGTTTGATCTAGGAGGAACTACTAACAATGGATAAAAACGTTTTTTCAATTCCCAATAACACTCGAACAATCGATGACTTCAAGTCACGATTGATTCAGGGTGGTGCACGTCCTAACCTCTTTGAGGTTGAGATGGCATTTCCTTCTGAAGATATTTTCCCTGATATTGGGGACACTACTTTCAGAATGATGATCAAAGGAGCACAACTTCCAGCATCTAATATTGCTGAAGTTGTAGTTCCTTTCAGAGGTCGTCAGCTGAAAGTCGCTGGTGACAGAAGATTTGACCCATGGACAATCACTGTAATCAATGATGGTGATTTCAAACTTCGTGAAGCATTTGAAAAGTGGGCAAACTTTATCACTAAAGTATCTGACGGATCAGGAACAATCAATCCTAATGATTATCAGTCAAACTGGATTGTAAACCAACTCGGAAGAGCAAAGTTCACTGAAGGTCGTGCTATCGACAGTGATTCTGAACTACCAGTTCTTAGAAGGTACCTTATGAAAGGTTGCTGGCCAAGTACTGTTGCTCCAATTGAACTTTCATATGACACTGCAGACACTATTGAAGAGTTTCAGGTAGTCATGCAAGTTCAGTATTGGGAAGCATATCAAGGTAGTGGCTCACAAGGTGGAGCATCTGTGGTATAATAAATAGGTGTATATTAGGTAAAAGATTGATATGGCAAAGCTTTTTGGATTCTCGATTGAGGATGAAGAAAAGAAGTCGAAAGGTGTAATTAGCCCCGTTCCTCCGAATAACGAGGATGGGGCTGACTACTACCTTTCTTCTGGTTTTTACGGTCAGTACGTAGATATTGAAGGAGTATTTAAAACTGAATTCGACATCATTAAAAAATACCGCAATATGGCATTACACCCTGAGTGTGATACCGCAGTAGAACATGTTGTAAATGAAGCAATAGTTTCTGATTTAAACGATAGTCCTGTAGAAATAGATCTAGACAATCTGAATGCAAGTAATAGTTTAAAAAATATTATACGTGACGAGTTCAAATATGTAAAGGACTTACTCGGATTCGATAAGAAGGCACATGAAATATTCCGTAACTGGTATGTTGATGGAAGATTATATTATCACAAGGTTATCGATCTCAAAAAACCAGAATTAGGATTAGAAGAAGTTAGATATATTGATCCCCTCAAGATCAAGTTGATGAGGATTAGACCTAAAGATGATCATAAGAAGTATGAAGTAAGACCTAGTGGGTCTATTGGAGAAGCAGCTCCATTGAAAGATACTGAGATTGTAGAGTTCTATACATATTACCCCCAAGGAACCGCACAGAAGTTTGGTACTATTGCAGGTAAAGGAATAAAAATTGCTAAAGATGCAATCGTACATTGTTCCTCTGGATTGGTAGATAGGAATAAGCATATTGGTTTATCATACTTACATAAGTCAATCAAGGCACTCAATCAGTTACGTATGATTGAGGACTCTCTTGTCATCTACAGACTATCAAGAGCA
>MDSY01035219.1_pt1 | contig 20352 bp, 19 predicted proteins | sample 811131 | NCBI WGS metagenome assembly MDSY01 (sample SAMN05326643, study PRJNA326480) | marine metagenome | isolation source: seawater | place: Atlantic Ocean: South West | collected 2010
AAATGAAACAAAACGAAAAAAATACTTTTTTCACTATAACTTCCCTCCATTTTCAGTAGGTGAAGTTGGTATGATTCGTACAGGAAGACGAGAATTAGGGCATGGAGCACTTGCTCAAAAAGCATTAGAAGCAGTATTGCCTGATTTAGAAAAAGAATTTCCATACACAATCCGAATTGTATCCGAAATATTAGAATCAAATGGTTCATCATCAATGGCATCCGTATGTTCGGGAGCTCTATCATTAATGGATTGCGGTGTACCTATCAAAGCACCTGTATCAGGAATTGCAATGGGACTATTACTTGATGGCGACGATTATATCATTTTATCTGATATTCAAGGACTTGAAGATCACTATGGTGATATGGATTTTAAAGTTGCTGGAACCGAAAAAGGAATTACAGCATTACAACTAGATATTAAAATTTCAGGTTTATCAGAAAAAATATTAACAGAATCATTAAATCAAGCAAAAGAGGGTCGTTTATTTATCTTAAACAAAATGAAAGAAGTTATATCTCAACCAAAACAAACTTTATCAGAAAATGCACCAAAGATTCATACATTATCTGTAAACCCTGAAAAAATTGGTACTATTATTGGATCAGGTGGAAAAATGATTCGAAAATTAGAAGAAGAATCCGGAGCTACTATAACAATTAATGATAATAACAAAGGTGAAGTACTAATATTTTCACCAAATCAAAGCAATTTAGATAAAGCATTAAAATACATAACATTACTTATTAAAGATCCAGAAATCGGAGATGCATTTAAAGGAAAAGTTGTCAAAACAGTAACATTTGGAGCATTTATAGAAATTGCCCCTGGAAAAGAAGGCTTATTACATATCTCTAAAATATCTGATGATCATGTAAAAAAAGTTGAAGATTACTTAAATATAGGAGATCAAATTGATGTTAAGATTGCTAATATAGATAATCAAAACAGAATAAACCTCGAAAGAAATAATCAAATTCAAACATAATAGTTGAAACCTTAAAAAGAAAACTATAGAATAGTATATATTCAACCTATTTGGAGGTAATCATGAATCTAAAATACATTATATTATTAGTAGTGTCACCATTACTGCTTGTAAGCTGCTTCAAACAAAGTAGTACTGATTGGGTCGTTAAAATAAACAAAGAAAATATTACCAGAGATCAAATTCAAAACAGATTTAATAATCTTCCAGAACAGCTACGAACTCAAATCCCTCAAGACCAACAAGGACAATATGTTATCAATCAATTAATACAAGATGAGATTTTATATCAAGAAGCTGTTAAAAACACTCTTAATCTTAATAAAGATTATCAAGATTATGTAAAAGCACTAACAACCCAGTTTGAATATCAGAAAAAACAAGGTTTAATAGAACTTTATATCAAAGAAAAAATTGATGCAAATATCAAAATTTCAGAGCAAGAAGTAGTGGAAGCATTTGAAAAAAATAAAGAAACAGTATTTAATGCATATGATGAAGTAACTATTTCTCACATATTAGTTCAAAGTGAAAAAGAAGCTAACCAAGTATATCGACAATTAGCTAAAGGTCAAAACTTCAAAAATTTAGCAAAAAAGAAATCTATTGATAAAGATACAGCTGAAAATGGAGGTCGAATTCCAGGGAAATTTAATGAAAAAAATATCAGTAAAGAATTTTCTAAATCAATTTTTTCTCTTAAATCTAAAGGGAAATTTACAAAGCCAGTAAAATCAGATGCGGGCTACCATATCTTTCGCTTAGATGAAAAATCTCAGGTTAAAGCAAAAGAGTACGATGAAGTAAAAGATTTTATCAAAAATCAAATTTTTATTTCCAAACGAAATCAAGAAATTTCAACATTATTAGATTCGATCAAAGATAATTACAAGGTCGAACAAAATGAAAATCTTTCAACTGAAGAAAATAAAGAACAACAAACACAAGAAAATAGTTAAATAAACAATACCATAAAAAGAGAAGCTTTTTAGCTTCTCTTTTTTTTACAATGAAATTCACACTTAAATCATTCGCAAAACTTAATCTTTCTCTAAGAATATTTAATTTAAATAAAGAATCTCAACTACATCCTATTTCATCTATTTTTCAACAAATATCGCTTCACGATACATTAACAATCACTGTTGAAAATAATAAAAACCCTCAATTAAGATTGAGCCATTCAGGTATTAGTATACCTAATAATAATAAAAATATAATTGAAACTATTTTTGAAAAATTAGTTAAGGAATTATCTAATAGTTACACCATTCATATTAATAAAAATATACCTCTTGGAAGTGGCATGGGTGGAGCAAGTAGCAATGCAGCTACATTTCTAAAAGCTATTAATACAATTGAAAAAAAATGTTGGGATTACCAAACATTAATTCAATTAGCAAAATCATTTGGTTCAGACATCCCATTTTTTTTACATGGAGGAATCCAAGAAATTTCTGGCTATGGAGACATTATGAACCCAAAAACACAGCCAAAAAAACGTTTTTTTGTAATTATCTATCCAGAAATTGAATGCTCTACCAAAGAGATTTATCAGCATTTTGATACGTTGATTAAAAAAAATAATATAGAAATTAAAGCTTCAAACAATAATTTATTACCAGTTGTTTTAGATTTTAACAAAAATATGAAAATAATTTACAATGAATTATCTAATAAAACCTCTTATAAAATACAATTGACCGGATCAGGTTCAACATTTTTTATTGAAACACCTACAAAAAAAGATAGTCTTATTCTAAAACAATCATTATCAAAAGAATTTAATAATTTTCTAATTAAAACAGTTGAATCAATCAATAGCGATAAAAAATTAACCATAAATGAATAATAATCAAAATCAGAAAAAACAGTATCAACTAACAATCCATGGAGAGGTTCAAGGCGTTTTCTTTAGAAAAACAAGCTTAGATTTAGCAACAAAATTACAAATAGCTGGTTGGGTTAAAAATAATACCGATCAAACTGTAAGCTTACTAATTAAAGGTTCAAATAAAGATTGTCAAAAAATGATTGAATGGTGTAAAAAAGGTCCTAAAAATGCTAACATATCTAATATTGATATTATAGAAGAACCAGCATCTTTTTCTAATACCACATTTAAAATAATATGAGATTAAAGACGTTAATTACTAACCTTAATAACCCAATATTTTTAGTTGATGCATCAGGTGTTTTATACTCACACTCTGGATTTTTACCAGCAGCTGCAAACACATTTACATTCATTCAATCAAAAGGACCAACCTTCTTAGTTACTAATAACTCTTATCATTACGTAAATGACATAATATGTAATATCAAAAAGACAGCTAATATTAACTTAAATCCACAAAACGTCATTTCTTCAGGACATGGTTTAGCACAAGACTCTCATATAGCAAGCATCTTACATAATAAAATTGTTTATTTTATTGGTCCCGATTCAGCAAAACATTATGTACTCGATGCTCCCATTAAAGGGTTAACGAATACACTCAATAACGCAACAGCTATTGTATTAGCAGGCATTCATGAATCAGACTTTAAAACAATACTTGATAAAATCACACCTATTGCTAAAGAAAATAAATCATTACCAATAATATGTTGTAATAAAGATCACTATATTAGAGTAGCAAATGGATTACAACCTGTTGTAGGACACTTTGCTAGCCAGTTAGAAAATATGATTGGTAGACCTTTAATATGGTTTGGAAAGCCATTAGACAATTTTTCACTACTTGTAAAAAAGAAGCTTAACAAACACACCTTAAATCCTACAAAAAACACTCTTTTTTTTGATGATAACTTAGAAAATGTAGTATCTATGCAAACCTATTTAGGTATATCTGGATGCTGGATCTATAAAACGGGAATTTTTTATAAAGAAAACGTAGCTAACTTACTAAAAAAATACGGAAAACCAACCTACGCATTATCGTCATTTAATCTAGATGAAACGTTTTTAGTACTTGAATAATGGTTTAAAGATGTTTAAAAAACATCTTATAAACTGTATAATTATTGAACAGTATGGAAAAAAATAAATCTTTGAATATATACCAATCAGATGAAGATCATGTCATCTCCGCCCTGATGAATGAACTTTCTACAAATCCACAACTACAATCATCTAACTTACTAAAAAATGAAAATACAAAACAATTTTCAAAACAATTTTTAAATCAAGTTATGACTCAATTTGATTCAAATCAATTATCTACGCCTTCAAAAAAAGTAATGGAATCGATTTTATCACTATGGCATCTATTAACAAAAGACCTCATGCAAGGAGGATTCTCGACAAAAGATACAGCCATGCTAATTTATGCTTTTAAAACAAGTATTCAAAATTTAAAATCTAAGCAGACATTATCTGAAACAAGTCCATTATTTAATTGTGAACCATTATTAGATTTATTAGGAATTTTAACATTTGAAATGTATTCATTAGAAAATGAACGTCTTATCTCTAGAAAAAATGAACAAATAAATTATTTGCAAAAACAAGAATCCAAATTTTCATCAGAATTAATTGGAAATAGTACGGCAATGAAAAATGTTTATAAAGCAATTGGACTTGTTCTTGATAATGATTTAACCGTTTTACTTGAAGGAGAAAGTGGAACAGGAAAAGATTTAATAGCTACAACAATACATAAGAACTCTAAAAGAGACACAAAACCTTTTGTTACTATTAACTGCGGTGCAATTCCTAAAGATCTAATTGAATCTGAATTATTTGGCCATGAAAAAGGGGCCTTTACTGGAGCAACAGAAAAACGTATTGGAAAATTTGAGCTTGCTGATGGAGGCACTTTATTTCTTGATGAAATTGGTGAGTTGCCATTAGATTTACAAGTAAAGTTACTCCGTGTTTTACAAAATAAACAAATTGAAAGAATCGGTGGTGATCGTTCTATAAGTATTAATGTAAGAATTATTGCGGCTACAAATCAATCATTAAAGAAAAAAGTTGATAATAAAACATTTCGATTAGATTTATATTATAGACTCAATATTTTTCCAATCTATATTCCACCTTTGAGACAAAGAAAAGAAGATATTCAAAAATTAACTGAATTTTTTATGAATAAATATGCTAAAGAACTTGGCATTATACCTCCAGAAATCTCACATGATGCATTACTTTACTTAGAAAATCAATCTTGGGAAGGCAATATTCGGGAATTAGAAAACATCATTCAAAGAAGCCTAGTCTTAGCACAAGGAAATCCCATTACAAGTAATATTCTTAGCATTCTTCCAGGACAAACAGAGCCTTCGCTTACAGAAAAAAAGATTACGCTGTTAAGTGAACCTAAAAACATTATTCATCCTTTACATATATTAGAAAAACAAGCTATTGAAAATGCATTAACAATAAAAAAAGGAAATGTTTTTCAAGTTGCTAAAGCGCTTGATATTTCAAGAACAACCCTTTATAACAAAATGAAAAAATACGGTATTAAATTTGATTCGTAAATGTTAGTACTCTAGGAATCTGCTGATAATCAAAAACTTTATTTAAACATCGAAAACCAAACTCTGAAGCAAAATTAATAATATTATCAGACTGATTAATCCCACACTCTAAACAAATTAAAAATTCATTATCCTGACATAATGAAAACATGTTCTGATATATAACTAATCCGGATTCCCCACCATCCAACGCTATTAATGGTTCATGATCTTTAACTGACTTATGTAATAGGTTTAAATCTTTTGTTGGTATATAAGGAGGATTTGCTACTAAAAATAATAACTGATCTGAATCTTGCCATAATGACTTAGATTCAAAAAAATCCATATGTTTCCAATCAATAGACGTAATATCATATCGTTGAGCATTTTTTGTAGCAAACTTAACAGGCTCATCTGATATATCAAACGATAACCATGTGCTATCTGAAAATGTTAATGCAAGTTCAATTGAAATTATTCCAGAACCAAAACCAAATTCAATCCCCATAAACGCCGATGAAAAGAATTGAGGTATCACACACTGAGCCTCTTGAACTAATAACTCCGTTTCTGATCTTGGAATTAAAACACCCGAACCGACATCATATAAACGTCCCATAAACTCTGAATTTCCAATAATATAATCTAGTGGCTCATGTGCCATGCGACGCTTTGCTAATGCAAGGCATGATTGATACTGGCTATAAGAAATTTCCATCCTTAATTGTTTTGTAAATCCAGCCGAATTTATTTTAAAGTAATGTTTTATTAAACATTCAACTTCAAATTCGACATTATCAGTAAAAACAGATCGTAATAATACAACCATTTGACGATAAAGATCTGCTACAACCATAAATCAATTTAAGATGACATCATCTTTTCAAGTTGGTATGCTTCAATTAAAGGTTCTACCAATTGATTTAAATCTCCATTTAATATGGCATCTAATGCATATAATGTAACATTTATACGATGATCTGTGACACGACTTTGTGGATAATTGTACGTTCTAATTTTTTGAGAACGATCACCCGTACCAACCTGTAGTTTTCGAGCTAACGATTGCTCCTTTCTACTATTTTCTAAGGTAACTTCATATAATTTGGTACGTAATAAACGTAATGCTTTATCCTTATTTTGAAACTGAGAGCGCTCATCCTGACATGATACCACTAAACCAGATGGCAAATGCGTAATTCGAACAGCGGAATCTGTTTTATTGACATGCTGCCCTCCTGCACCCGAAGCGCGATATGTATCGATTCGACAATCTTTTAGATCAATATCCACATCAACCTCTTCTGCTTCTGGCATAATAGCAACCGTAGCAGCTGACGTATGAATACGTCCCGAAGATTCCGTATCTGGAACTCGCTGAACTCGATGTGTTCCGCTTTCAAATTTTAATCGCCCATAAACATTATTACCGGCCAAAGAAAATGATATTTCCTTAATCCCTCCCAAACCAGTAACATTTTGGGATAAAATATCAACTTTCCAACCATTATTTTCAGCAAATTTAATATACATTCGATATAATATAGCTGCAAACAAAGCAGCCTCATCACCACCCGTCCCGGATCGAATCTCAACAATAGCATTTTTTTCATCCTCAGGATCTTTCGGTATTAAAAATAATTTTAATTTTTTCTCTAAATCTTCTTTTTCTGTTGTTAAAGAATTCATTTCTTGATCAACAAAATCCTGCATTTCTGGATCACTTTTAAGATCATCTAAATCAGATAAATCTGCCAAAACAATCTTTAGACGTTTATGAAGATCAACACCTGTTTTAAGATCAGCATGTTGCTTTACAAGTGATTGATATAAAGAAACATCAGCAATCAACTCTGGATCACTCATCTTTCTTTCTAACTCATTGAACTTATGTTCAATTTCTTGAAATTGATCAAGCATTCAACGTTATTTTTTTAGGTTATACTTCTTTCTAAATTTCTCGACTCTACCTTCAGCATCTAGAATTCGACTATCTCCAGTAAAAAATGGATGGCATTGAGAACAAATATCCACACGAATCGTTTTCAATGTAGAACCTGATTCAAATTGAGCACCACATGCACATGTTATTGTAATACTATGATATGGTATTTCTTTATCCTCAATTAAAGAATCTCTTTTAGAAGCCTTTTTTCCTAGATCTAGGGAACCCGATTTTTTTATTTTTTCTTTTGCCATTATAACGTCACCTTAGTATTAAAGTAGTCTAAAATACTATTATATGCCTATAATATTGTCAACCGGTGTTCCAGAAAAACATTCAATAAACAAATTCTTATCTCCCTCTTTTATATGGTCAATAGGTTTTACATGGTAATGATACGTATTGGTAAATCTATCTCCCGTTTCACCAATATGACCTCGACATGCATCTAAATTTGTTGGAATTCGTTCATCTTTATACTCAAATGGGCCATAAATAGGAAATCCATCACGAGCAAGACCAATTAAAGAATAGCGAGAGCTATTTTCATGAAATTCATAGTCATACTCATTAAAATAATTAAAATCCTGATACCCTGTAAAATAAGTCGGTTCTACATAATAATAATATCCTTTTGGATCACCTTCAGCTACATAATCAGGAGCTGCATAATATTCATCTAATTTATATTTCAAATCAAAATATGTTAATTTATCCTTAGGTGATTCCTGCATCAACAAAATACCATTACGAGCAATACCAATAACATCATAGTCATCTAACGATGTAGAAAATCTAGCAATTTTTGCATTTGTAGGAATATGAATTTTGCGTTCATCTTCTTTTATTTTAGAGCGGTCTGAAAACCCGCCCTTTCCAAAAGCATTTGAACAGAAAACATAAAGATCATTACCACATTGATTATGAACATCTTGAATAGGTATTACAGTATTAAAAAAATAATTCGATTTATGATTGGGTTTTTGTTTTGTTGTTACTGTAAAAAACGATATATTATCATCAATTACAACACGTTGATATCTGTATGTATATGAATAAGAATGATCTGCTTCTGGTTTTAAAAGCTCGTTAATTTCATAAGTTAACTTTACATTGTCTTGAGAATTATCATTAAAGTAAAAAAAATAAGCTCTTTCAAATTGATTTTGTTCTATATTAATAGTATCAGTTACATTTTTTTCATCCTTTATAAACATATTAGAAAATAAATAGTCTTGTAAAGAATACCCCTGATCTGAAAAATCAAAAGAATCCCCATCTTGACCAAAATAAGATTGTTCCGTTTCTAAGTCAGACTGATCTCCATCAATAACATTAATAAAAGCATCTGTTAAACTACATCCAGAAAGGAATAATAATAGCAATAACAACACACTATTTAAAAACGATTTTTTTAACACCATCATAATCATCTCACTTACTTAATAATAACGAAAAAAAAAAGTAAATACATGTATTAAAAATTGTAATAAATAATCTTTTTAATTTTCTTACTAATACGTTTCCATTCTAAGTTATAAATAGCCTATTAAACTAGAATAGTATTAGCACATATAAACGTTATTACTAAATTATATTATAAAAACAATATTTTATTATAAAAAAAAAAAATTAAGCTTCAAAACTACTAACCTCACATAGTACTATTATTAATCATGTCCATGTATTTATTTTATGATTTTGAAACATCAAGCCGAGAGCTTCTTGGTCAAATTTTGTCATATGCATTTGTACTTACAGATGAATCTTATGATCCAATTACATCCCTAACTGGAAAAATAAAATTAAATCGAACACAATGCCCTGAAGTCAAAGCTATTCTTACAAATAAGATCAATATTGCTCACTTACAAGAAACTGGCATTCCTGAATATGAAGCAGCTGAAACAATCTTTAATTTTATTAATCAACTAATTTTAAAACATAATCAAGTAACACTAATTGGCTTTAATTCTAATAACTTTGATCTATCATTTTTAAGAAATTTATTAGTACGATATGGCTTTAACCCTTACTTTAATGGAAAAGTAAAAAATCTTGATATCTTACATTGGGTTCAAAGCTTAGCTTTTTATAATCATGATCATTTTCCATGGGTATTAAGTAACAATAATGATAAATGTTATTATTCATTTAAATTAGAAGATATTACTCAGGCTTGTTCTTTATTAACAACAGCTCAAACTCATGATGCATTTGAGGATGTTATTCTAACTATCAAATTAGTATCCTTTTTGGGACAAAAATTCAATCAAAAATTAACTGACTTCAACCCTATTTTACTACCTGAAATATCTGAAAAACCACGATTAATTAAACAGCGATACCGTGATTATGTAGAACCAGGAATTAATCCAAAAAAATATATTTATCGTTACTTTTATCCTCTTAATTTACAATCAAAATCATTGTTATTTATAAATATTAAACAACTTAATGATATTCTAGAGAAAAACACATCTTGGGATCATATAACCAATGATGAAAAAACGAGTTGCATCCAATATATTAACAGTAATAAACATTTTTTTATTACTGAATCATGTGACAACCAAGATATTATTCCATTTAAAACTATCCTAAATTTAATTGATAATGATCCATTTTTCTCACAACTCAACAAGCAACCTAAAACATATTTTCAACTAATACAAAAAGATTGGGATATAGAATACCAAATACATGAAATTGGTTTTGATCATCACATAGCAACACTTGGGGCATTAAAACAAAAACTATTAAAAAATCAAAATCTCTATCCCGAGTTACTACAAACGCTACTGTCTACTAGACAGTCTAAACAAGATAACTATCTTATTCAGCTATTTAATCGTCTATTTTTAAATATCGCTAAAAACCCAGATTTAGCTTTATTAAACCGCTATTTAAAACCGCGTTATATAACAACAGAAATATATCGAAATCCTGAAGAAAGTTTATCATTTTTAGCACAAGAAAATGAACTTAAACACGAACTCGGTACATGTACAAATGATAAAGATTTAATCATTCTTGAAGCATTAAGAGACTACTATCAATTTTTCAAAAAACAGCTATCTAGCGCTTAACAATACAATCTTCAATATTGCGAGTTGAAACACTATCATTGCGCAACTCTTGAAATTGCTCAACTAACCGTTTTTCTTTGGAAGATAAATGTTTCGGAAATAAGGCAATGACCTTAACATACATATCGCCTTTTCCAAACCCTTGTACCCGTGGTAGCCCTTTAGATTTAATACGAAAACGAGTATCAGTCTGAGTACCAGAAGGAACTTTTAAGGTTGCATTACCATTTAAGACTGGAATATCAATAGAACATCCTAAAATAAGCTGTGTAAAAGGTAGCTCTAGTGTAATGTAAATATCACTGCCATCACGCTGAAAATAATCATGTTCAGATACCGTAATAAAAACATATAAATCACCGGCAGAACCCCCTATTGGGCCAGCATTGCCTTCACCAGCAACACGTAATTGATTCCCAGATTCAATCCCAGCAGGAATAGTTATAGATAACTTCTTTTTTACTTTTTTTTGACCAATAACACCGCGACCTTTACACGTTGGACACGTTGATATTTGTTGAAACGATCCCAACATAGTTCGTTGAACAACCTTAACTTGACCTAATCCATTACACTCTGAGCATTTTTTTGCCGAACCAGAATCATTTTCAAGATGATAAAACTCGATGTCTTTCTCAACTCCTGTAGCAGCCTCTTCTAAAGTAATCTTTAAATCAAACCGCAAATCTTCACCAGAACTTGAACGAGATGATTGCGAGCGAGATGATCCACCAAAAAAAGTATCAAAAATATCTTCAAAATTACCACCAAAATTACTTGAGAACCCTTCAAAACCACCAAATCCAGAACCACCAGATCCAGCTGCAGAATCATCAGCAACTCCAAATTGATCATAACGTTGCTTACGCTGTGGATCTGATAAAACAGAATAAGCCTTTTGGATATCTTTAAATTTAGCCTCTGAACCAGCTTCTTTATTTACATCTGGATGATACTTTCTAGCAATTTTTCGATAAGCAGATTTTATCTCAGAGGCAGATGCATCCTTACCAACACCTAAAATTCCATACAAGTCTTGTGACATTATTTATCCTTTCTCAAATTATTAACGTTTTTATAACACAGGTGGCTCAAAAGAGCCACCTCAAAACCAATGTTTCTACTTTTTAACTTCCGAGAATTCTGCATCCACTACATTATCATCATTTTTTTCTGATTTTTCTGCTGATGATTCATTTGCTTCATTAGCTTCAGCACCTGCTGCATTAGCTGCGGCTTCTTCAGGATTTTGCTTATATAATTCAGCTGATACTTCATAAACAATTGTCTGAATTTCTTCTTTTTTTGCTTTTATAGCGTCAATATCACCATCTTGGATTGTTTTTTGAAGCTCTTCCTTTCCAGATTCTAACTTTGATTTATGATCATCACTAATTTTATCAGCACTTTCTTTTAAAAGCTTATCAATAGAAGCAACTAAAGCATCAGCTTCGTTACGAGCATCGACATCCTCACGCTTTTTCTTATCTTCTTCAGCATATTTTTCAGCATCATTTTTCATTTTTTCAATCTCGTCATCAGATAAACCTGAAGATGCTTGAATAGTAATTTTTTGCTCTTTACCAGTCCCTTTATCAAGAGCTTTAACATTTAAGATACCATTGGCATCAATATCAAAGGTAACTTCAATCTGAGGAATACCACGCGGAGCTGGAGCAATTCCTTCAAGAACAAAACGTCCTAAACTTCGGTTATCTGCAGCCATTTCACGCTCACCTTGTAACACATGAATATCAACACTTGGCTGATTATCTGCAGCTGTTGAAAATACCTGACTTTTAGATGTCGGAATGGTTGTATTTCTTTCAATTAACTTTGTACAAACAGATCCTAGCGTTTCAATACCAAGTGATAAAGGCGTTACATCTAATAAGACAACATCTTTAACATCCCCAGCTAAAACAGCACCTTGAATTGAAGCTCCCATAGCAACCACTTCATCAGGATTAACACCCTTGTGAGGCTCTTTACCAAAAAAGTCTTGAACGGCTGTTTGAATTGCAGGTATTCGTGTTGTTCCTCCAACTAATATAACTTCATGAATATCATTTTTTGTTAAATCAGCATCTTTTAAAGCTTTTTCACATGGAACTAATGATTTCTTAATTACATCACTAATCATTGATTCAAAGTTAGCTCTTGATAGTTGAATATTTAAGTGTTTTGGTCCTGAACTATCTGCTGTAATAAATGGCAAATTAATATCTGTAGCTGTTGTAGAAGATAATTCAATTTTTGCCTTTTCCGCAGCTTCTTTTAACCGTTGTAGTGCCATCTGATCTTTACTTAAATCAACGCCTTGATCCTTTTTAAACTCAGCGACTAACCAATTAATTATAAGTTCATCAATATCATCTCCACCTAAGGTGGTATCACCATTAGTTGATAAAACCTCAAAAACACCATCACCTATTTCTAAAATAGAAATATCAAACGTTCCTCCACCAAAATCATACACAGCAATTTTTTGATCATTCTTCTTATCTAATCCATAAGCTAAAGCAGCCGCAGTTGGCTCATTAATAATCCGAAGAACTTCTAAGCCTGCAATTTCACCAGCATCTTTTGTTGCCTTACGTTGATCATCATTAAAATATGCAGGAACTGTAATAACAGCTTTAGTAACCGATTCTCCTACATAGCTTTCAGCATCTTGCTTAATCTTTTGAAGAACCATAGCCGAAACTTCAGCAGGTGTATAATCTTTTTCAGGCCCTTTAATAATAATTCCCCCACCTTTTCTCTCAGACAGTTTATAAGGCAAGTTTTTATTAACTTCTTTTAAACGTCGTCCAATTAAACTTTTTGCAGAATAAAATGTAAACTCTGGATTCGTAACAGCCTGTCTCTTTGCAGGTTGCCCTACCAAACGTTCCTTTTCTTTTGTAAAAGCAACAACCGAAGGGGTTGTTCGTGATCCTTCTGCATTTGCAATAACAACTGAATCAGATCCTTCCATAATTGCAAAACAAGAATTGGTTGTACCTAAATCAATCCCAATAATTTTTTCTTTTGCCATAATTAATTTACTCCTTTTTCTTTCTTAAATTTTTACTGTTAATTTTTGTCTCTTTATTAATTTATTTTTGATGCCAACTTTTTCCTTTATTAACAAAGCGTTAGTGACCAAAAAATAAACAGACACTGATCCCAATATAAAAAACTGTCCAAAAAATAAACACTTAATCATAGTGACATTTGTCTTTAAGTAGACACAATAACCATAGATGGACGAATTACTTTACCATTAAGTAAATATCCTTTTTGAACTTCTTGCACAATCATATTAGGCTCTAAACCTTCTTGTGACTGCTGAGAAATAGCCTGATGAAAATTAGGATCAAATGGCTTATCTTTGGTTTCAATTGGAATAACATCTAGCTTTGCTAAAGCAGAGTCAAGTTGTTGCTGAATTAACATAAATCCCTTGATCACTTCTTCTGATGACTGATCTGAGGAATTAGCATGAGATGCAGCAAGCAAAAAGTTATCACAAATAGGTAAAAATTCTTTAATAACATTTTCTGATGCAAATTTCTTAAAATTATCAACTTCTTGATTTTTGCGACGTTTAAAATTTTCTAATTCTGCCATATTTCGTAGTGATTCTTCTTTGGCAGCCTTTTCTGATTCTTGTGCTAGTTGAAACTGTTTAGATAAATCTTCAAGCTCAGCTTGTAAAGAGGTTATCTGATCTTGTAATTTATTTGATTCTTCATCTGATTTAGCATCATTTTTGTTTTGTTTTACATTCTTTTTGGGCTTCTTTTCTGCAGTTTGCTTTAAGGCATCCATATCAACATTTTTCAGCTCAACAGAATCATCTTGCATAGTATTTTCAATGTTATTAGGTTCTTTAGTTGTTGTCATTAATAACTCCTTGATACGATAAGTACATCTTGATTTATAGCTAAATACATATATCCTGTCAACATGAAATCAAAAAATAATTACTGCTGAAAAATAAAAATTATGATTAAATAGAGATGCTATGATAGAAAAATTAAATGTTGCTGTTATTGGCTTAGGAAACATGGGAAAACATCATGTTCGAAATTATAGTGAAATCGAAAACGTAGAATTGGTTGCAGTTTGTGACTTACAAAAAAACTTAACAGATGAATTCTCAAATAAATATAATTGTAACGGCTATACCGATTTATCAGCCATGCTAAACAACGAAACTATTGATGCCGTCAGCATTACAGTGCCTACTGCACTGCACTACCCTATTGCTCATGAAGTTATTACAAAAAAAATTCATGTGCTAATTGAAAAACCTATCTGCGATACAATTGAAAAAGCAGAAAAATTACTCAATTTAGCCGATGAAAATAATTGCATAGTAATGATTGGACATATTGAACGATTTAATCCAGCTGTTCAAAAATTAAAAGAAATCATTGATAAAGGAGATTTAGGAAAAGTAACGTCATTAATTTCTAGACGAGTAGGTGCATTTCCCGCACAAATAAAAGATGCTAACGTTATTATTGACCTTGCTGTACACGACATTGATATTTTTTCTTATATCTTAGGCAAACAACCCGATAATATTTATGGTAATGCGGGCAGTGCCCTAATTAATGGGAGAGAAGATTACGCAGAAATCATGCTTACTTATGGTGACCAAAATGGCATGATGCAGGTAAACTGGATTACCCCTATTCGAATAAGAAAATTATCTGTTACTGGAACCAAAGGATATGCTGAATTAAATTACATGACTCAAGAACTTAAACTTTATGAAAGTAATTATCATGAAGATCACGATGATTTCGGAGATTTTATCATAAAGTTTGGTAATCCTACCGAACATCAGATACCTATAGAAAAAAAGGAACCATTAGCTGAGGAGTTAAAACATTTTATAACGTGTATCGAAACCAACACAAAACCACTCATAAACGGAAAAGTTGGTGTCCAAGCACTAAAAACAGCCTTATCCGTTATGGACATCATTAAAATCAAAAACCCTGTTTAGTATTAGTCAGAATTGTTTTTTAATCTAAAAACACATATAATTAGACTTAATTTAATATTTTAAGGGAGCATAATGACTTATTTATTTACATCCGAATCTGTATCAGAAGGACATCCTGACAAATTATGTGACCAAGTATCCGATGCCTTACTTGATGAAGCATTAAAACAAGATCCATACAGTAGAGTTGCTGTTGAAACATATGCAACAACAGGTCTAGTTTTAGTAGGTGGAGAAGTAACAACAAAAGGCTGGCTAGATACTCAAACTATTGTTAGAGATACATTAAGAGAAATTGGTTATACAAAATCTACTTATGGAATTGCCGCTGATGATTGCAATGTTATGTCAACAATTCATGAGCAATCACCTGATATAGCTTTAGGAGTTAATGAGTCATCTGGCATGTTCAAAGGACTAGGCGCAGGAGATCAAGGGATCATGTTTGGATATGCCTGTAATCAAACCGATGTCCTAATGCCTACGCCTATATATTATGCTCATAAGCTAATGAAAAAATGTTCTGAATTACGTAAACAAAAAACACTACACTATTTAAGACCAGATTCAAAAGCTCAAGTTACTGTAGAATATGAGGGTAGAAAACCTAAAAAAATTCACACTATTGTTATTTCAACGCAACATGATCCGAATATTCCGCATGAACAAATTGAGCATGATATAAGACAATATTTAATTCCAAATGTTATTCCTGAAAATCTATTAAATGATGGCTATCGCTTATATGTTAATCCAACAGGTCGATTTGTTATTGGAGGACCACATGGCGATACAGGTTTAACAGGAAGAAAAATTATTGTTGATACCTACGGAGGATGGGCCCCTCATGGTGGCGGTGCCTTTTCAGGTAAAGATGCAACAAAAGTAGATCGTTCTGCAACATACATGGCTCGATATATAGCTAAAAATTGTGTAGCCGCTAACATCTGCGATGAAATTTTAGTTCAATTATCTTATGCAATAGGAGTTGCTGAACCCATTTCTATTTTTGTTGATACGTTTGGATCGTCAACGTATTCAAATGACGATATTATAAAAACAATTCGTAAGACATTTAATCTTACACCAGAAGGAATTATCGAAACACTAGATTTGAGAAAACCACAATTTAAACAAGTTGCAAGTTATGGTCATTTTGGAAGAGAGGACTTAGATTTAAATTGGGAAAAAATAGATAAAATTGATTTATTAAAAAAAAATTTAAGTAATACACAAACTCAAATTGTTTAGTTTCGTTTAATTCCTCTTATTTGAGGAAACTATGAACCAATTTCAAACAGAATTAGATGTAGCTACAATTGACTATAATCAACAAATAGCAATAGATTTAAATGCCTGTTTTAAAGCTACAAATCCACGAATAGTTGTAGTAGACATGATGACACATGGACTATTGTCTTACCAATTTAATCAAATTATGCATGAATCGTGTCAACATATGTACCTAAACTGCAATAGTGAAACTACATTCAATTTATTACTAAAAGCTCCATCTGATTTATACACAACAACCCCATCATCATCATTTGTGGAGAAAGCAGCTTCCTTTATTACGAAACGATTTGAATCACAAATAGGAATGACCATTTCTGGTATTACAAATACCGAAAATAATGAAAATAAAGTTTTTATTGGGTACTCGTTTTATAACAATATTGGCAGCCGTATTATAGAATGTAGTGGTTCTGAAAAAATACGCTATAATCAAATTATAAACGGAGTTTTTGGTTATCTTAAAATGTTATTTATTAAATATCCAATCATAAAGAAAAAGGAGAAAACAGAAAATGGAAGATAATAAAACAAAAGCATTACAATTTGCCTTATCACAAATAGAAAAAGCTCATGGAAAAGGGTCTATTATGAAATTAGGAGATACTCCTAATCATGAAATAGAAACTATTTCATCTGGAGCATTATCACTCGATTTTGCTCTAGGAATTGGGGGCTATCCTAAAGGAAGAATCATAGAAATTTATGGGCCAGAATCATCTGGAAAATCAACATTATCACTACATGCTGTTGCAGAAGCACAAAAAGTCGGCGGAACATGTGCTTATATTGATACTGAACATGCTTTAAATTCTAATTATGCAGAAAAATTAGGTGTAAATCTAAACAGTTTACTTTTATCACAACCTGATTATGGTGAGCAAGCACTAGAAATTGCGGAAACACTTGTTAGATCTGGCGCTATTGATCTAATTGTAATTGACTCTGTTGCCGCTCTTGTTCCTAAATCAGAAATTGAAGGCGATATGGGTGATGCTCAAATGGGAATGCAAGCACGATTAATGTCCCAAGCATTAAGAAAATTAACAGCTATTGTTAATAAATCAAACTGTGTCGTTATTTTTGTAAACCAAATTCGTGAAAAATTGGGTGTTATGTTTGGAAACCCTGAAACAACACCAGGTGGTAGAGCTTTAAAATTTTATTCATCAATTCGTATCGATATACGCCGTGTTGAAACCCTTAAAAAGGGAGTTGATATTTATGGAATCGTTTCAAAAATTAAAATTGTTAAAAATAAAGTAGCACCTCCATTTCGTTTTACAGAAGTAGAAATAAAATTTGGAGAAGGAATTTCTTACGAAGCAGATTTAATTGATTTAGCAACTGAATTTGAAATTATTGAAAAAAGTGGGACATGGTTTTCTTACAACGGAAATCGTATGGGGCAAGGAAAAGATAATGCAAAAAAATATTTAATTGAAAACCAAACTATTAGTAAAGAAATAGAAGAAAAAGTTAAGAAAAAAGTAAGTAATAAAACAGCAGAAAAAAACAAACAGGTTGAAAAGGAGACCATAAAAAAATGAATTCATTAATCATTCCATTAATACTTGGAATTGGGCTTATAAGTTTTTCGATATCATTTTATTTTATTAGAAAAACTCTAGGTAATTCTAAAATAAACAAAGCAAATCAAGAGGCAAAAGATCTAATAACTAAAACAAAAAGTAAAGCAGATAAAATCTTAACAGATGCCCAACATGATATTAAACGTTATAAATCAAAATTAATTCAGGAAGCCGAAAATGAAATTAAAGCAAAGCATAAAACAATAGGAGAACATGAAAAAAGAGTTCATGAAAAAGAAAAACAATTAGATCAAAAGTCTGAATATATTAATCAAGAAAAAGAAAAGCTGATTCAATTACAAGAAAAAGAAAAGAAAATCATTAACAAGCTTTCAACAGAATTAGAAAACATTGCTGGAATGACTCGAGAAAATGCTGAAAAAATACTTTTTGAAACAGTTGAAAGAGAAACACGACAACGAATTGGAAAACAAATAAAAGTAATAGAAGATCAAGGTAAAAAAGCAGCAAAAAGAAGAGCTGTTGAAATCATTACCGATGCAATACAACGAACAGCTGTTGATCATGTTGCAAGTATTACAACTAGTACATTACAACTTCCTGATGAAGATATGAAAGGAAGAGTTATTGGAAAAGAAGGTAGAAATATCCGAACCTTTGAAATGATTTCTGGAGTTGATGTTATTATAGATGACACCCCTGGTACAGTTATTCTATCAGCATTTGATCCAATAAGAAGAGAAACTGCAAAGTTAACAATGAAAAAACTATTAGATGATGGTCGAATTCATCCAAGTAAAATAGAAGAAGAATATGAAAACTCAAAAGCTGAACTAAAAGATTTAATTATTGAACATGGAGAAAAAGCAGCTGATACATTAGGGCTTCAATTTCATCCAAAAATTATTGAATTAATGGGAAAACTTTATTATAGAAGTAGTTTTGGCCAAAATATCTTATACCACTCTCTTGAAGCAGCACATATAGCAGGTGTTATGGCGGCTCAACTTGGTGTTAATGTTACATTAGCAAAACGTGGTGCTATGCTTCATGATATTGGAAAAGCCCTTGACTTTGAAAGAGAAGGGTCTCATACAACATTAGGAAAAGAAGTATGTGAACAATATGGAGAATCACCTGAAATATTAAATTGTATTATGGCTCATCATGAAGAAGAACCTCCTGAAACCATTGAAGCAATTTTAGTAATGGTAGCAGATGCCATGTCTTCTGTAAGACCAGGGGCACGAAGAGAATCTCTTGAAACATATGTTAAACGACTAGAAAAATTAGAAAAAACAGCAATGTCTTTTGATGGTGTTACAAAAGCCTATGCAATTCAAGCAGGAAGAGAAATTCGAGTTATTGTAAACCCTGAGAATATTAATGATTCTAGCACCTTTAAATTAGCACAAGATATAGCTAAAAAAGTAGAATCTCAAGTTGATTATCCTGGTGAAGTAAAAGTTGCGGTTGTTAGAGAAACTCGCTCTGAATTTTATGCGAAGTAATATTATAATTAAATTGAGCGATAAATGATAGAAACAATAGATTTAACAAAAAGCTATTCCAAGCGAAAGGTTGTTAATACTATTTCATTAAAAATGAAAAAAGGGGAAATTGTTGGTTTATTAGGACCAAATGGGGCAGGAAAAACAACCACATTTTATATGATAACCGGCCTTATTAAGCCAGATCATGGAGAGGTTAGATTTAATGGACAAACCATTACAAATCTTCCAATGTTCAAACGATCTAGACTTGGTTTAGGATATTTACCGCAAGAGTCATCTATTTTTAAAAAACTAACTGTCGAAGAAAATATTTACATTCTTTGGGAATTGTTAGGAAAAATTCCAAAACATGACTATGATAAAAAATTAAAAGAATTACTTGGAGAAATGGGGATTTTAAATTTACGTTACTCAAAAGGTATTGAATTATCAGGTGGTGAAAAACGCCGAGTAGAAATCGTAAGAACATTATCTACAAATCCTGAATTTATT
>MDSY01037374.1_pt1 | contig 20344 bp, 19 predicted proteins | sample 811131 | NCBI WGS metagenome assembly MDSY01 (sample SAMN05326643, study PRJNA326480) | marine metagenome | isolation source: seawater | place: Atlantic Ocean: South West | collected 2010
ACAAATATTTTTTACAACTCTTGTTGTGTAATAACTTTCTCGATCAAGAATACTAAAATTGTCCCAGCCAGATGTATAAATTTTTTCTACTTTATTTTTTTTTTTTATTTCTTCAAGCATATAATATAAAAAAATTACACTAACAGTTTTGTACTCCAGCCATTGATGATATGAACTTTTTATAGACTCTAGTTTGAGGAATGAAGTGTTACTTTTTTTTATAATTTTTTCTGCGTCAGATTGTATTTTCTCGTGCAATAAATTACTAGAATATTGAGACAAATTTATAAACGGAATTTCACTAACCTCACAGTAGATTTGAGTTTTTAAATTTAAGGGAAGACAAAATAAATTATTATCATTTATATTTTTAAGAATATATTTAAGCTCTTTAATGCTTTGAGCTATAATTATTTTTTTGTACATTAGATTAGATTTCATTTTTAAATCTAATTTTTTTATTCAATAATAGAGCGCTAACCAATTTTTTTAATTTCTGGTTATTCTCATCATATTTAATATGACTTTTTTTATTTGGTTTTAAATCACCTGGGGTACTTTTTTTTTTTGGTTTTAACATCGTGTCTAATTTTTTAAAAATAGTTTTTTTATTATATTCATCAACAATATTTAAATTTTTATTAAAATAATTAGATTTAAAATTATCACTCACTCCTTTGTGTGGTTTTTTTGGCCTCAAAGGTAAAAACAGAATATTACGCTTATGCACGTTTAGTTCTAAGCCCAAATTTGAAAAAAGTGTGACTATTACTTTAGATTCCATCGCTAAATCCCAACTATTTTTTTTTACAAAAGTTACAATTTCATCTAATTCAATCATTGGATTTCTTAAATATTTTTTTAAACTTTTTAACTCTTCAGCGAAAAAAACTTTCCTATCTATTTCAGATCCCTCTCTCATGCTTCTAAATGCAACGGTTAACTTTTTATTATTTATTTCACAATATTCAGCTAATATTTCTAGAACAAAATTCTGGGTATAGTTTATGTAATTTTTATATTTATCATCTAAATAAATTTTACCTTTTTGAAGATAGGGAAACATATGAATTTTTGGAATATTCTGTGAAATAAACATTATATCGTACCTTTTTTTTTTATTTTCTATTAGTAATTTTTCATTGGCTTTCACTGAGCCAGCTATCATAATTCTTTTGTCCAGTTTAATTTTAAGTCTTTTTAAAAAACTGAGCTCTTCTTTGGAATAAATCAAAACGAAATCACTAATTTGTAGTACTGATTTTAACTCATCATAAGATCTTACCTCGTCTCTTTTTGTGTAATAGATTACTTGATAAACTATTGTTTTTATCTCGGGGCATAATATTTTAATCTCTGCTATTCTTAAGTCTAAAGAGTGTCCAATAGCAATTTTTGCTTGATACATTCTATAAAAATTCTGTTTATAAAATTTATTAATAGTTAGAAATTTTTTTTTTTGAAAAAAATAAAATAAAATAGATTTAATTAAACATATAATGTTTATTTTTTTTATGCCTAGGTAAATATAATTACAATTTTTAAATTTTAAATTTGCGCTATTTCTATCTAAAAGTATAACGTCACACTTTTGAATTTTTGTAAAGTCAAAGCTGTATTTCATAAATTTTTATTACAAAATTTAATATTTAATATTTAATTTTATATTTTTTTTTAATATCTTTAATTATTTTTTTTTGATTTTCATTTAACTTTTTGTAAAAACCTCCGCTACCGTTGCATATTCCATATATTGAATTTAGTTTTTCTGTGCTATCAACGATTATATCATCTTTAAGCCCAAGTTGGCCGGCGGTCACAAGATTGTAGTCTTTATATTTTATAATTTTAAAATTATATCTAGAAAATTCTTCTATTTTAATTGAACTTTCAATTAAACTTACTAAGGGTATTGTTACATCAGTTCTAAATATATTTATATTTTTTTTTCTAGCAGTAAGAATTGCACTATTTTCTACCGTACCTTTTCCTACGTCAATTATTATTCCCCCAGTCTTTAACTTCTCTACGAATTTTTTAGTTATAACCGCCTTACCGTTATTCGCGCCAATAACAACATCTGCGTACTTATATATTTTCTCTACATCTTTTATAGGTTTTACTTCTTCAGTTGTGTGTTTTGGGGTTAATAAATTTAAAGTCTTAGATATGAGTAAAGAATTTTTATAATTTCTTCTTTTTATAAAAACCTTAGCGCCTCTTTCTACAAGAATTTGGGCTAATTTTGAACCAATGTTTCCGGCTCCAATTATTAGAATGATTTTTCCACCTAAACCTCTGATGTCTTTATTAAAATAATAAGTTAGAGATTGGTCGATTGAATGTACTGTTAAGTCGTTACCTTTATAAACTAACATCTTTGTTTTTTTTAAGGATTCTCTGACTGCTCTTTCAATGTTGCCCGGGTTTTTACTGTTTCTAGGTAAGCTCTTTTTTTCTGCATCAACCATTATATAGTCAACTTTTCCATCAAGTAATTTTGAGGCAATTTTTGCAAACTTTTCTTTAAATATAATGATGCCAAATACTGCCAGATCGGCTGTTAATCTTATTGGCATGAAGAAATAATTCACCCTATCGATTTTAGTTGTGTTTCCAATACAAAAAATTATTTTTTTCTTATTAATTTTTTTTAAAGTTTTGTAAGTTTTGATAAGTTCTTTTTCAAAATCCATTTAATTTATTAGTAGTTAGATATAAATCTTTCTTGTTATATGTCTTTCCAATTAATCGGATGATCTTCTTCTATGTCTTCCTTTGCAATTCTTCCTAATACTATATCTATATATTTTGGCAGTAACCCGCCACCTGGACCTTTAATTGAAATCATTTTTCTAGTAATTATACATCCTTTTTTTATTAAACAATTGCTATAAATGCTTTTTCGTTGCGTGTTGAGTGTTGCGTATTCATTCGGTTGAATTATTTTTATTCCGTCTCCTAATAATCCTGGCATAGCTTTTGCGATTTGAACTAGCTCTTTCATTTCTTCTGGTTCAGATGATAAAATATGATCAGGACCTTGCATTGATCTATCTAATGTAAAGTGTCTCTCTATTAAGTTTGCTCCGATTGCTATTGCTGTTTGTGATGCTAGTAGGCCAAATGTATGGTCAGACAGTCCTACTGGAATTTGGAAGTTTTTTTTTAGAGTTTTTATTACATTTAAATTCATTTCACTTCGAGAAGCTGGATATGAAGAGTTACAATGCAGTAACATCAAATTTATATTCCCTGCTTCTCTAACTGTGTTTACAGCGTCTTCAACTTGACCCAATGTTGACATTCCACAAGATATAATTAATGGTTTTTTAGTTTGTGCAACCTTTTTTATCAATTCAAGATTAACTATATCCATTGACGCAATTTTGTATAAATTCACATTTAATGATTCTAAAAATTCTAAACTAACCTCATCAAAAGGTGTGGAAAAAATCTCAATTTTTTTTGATCTTGCGTAATTAAATATCTCTTTATGTTTTGCTTCGTCTAATCTTAATCGATTAAACATATCTCCTAGGCTCTCTTCTAGACCAATAGTCTTGTCAGCGTAATTTGCAGATTTTACTTTATTAGAAACTCTGCTATTAATTTCATAGGTTTGAAATTTAACAGCATCACAACCTGCATTTACAGCATGATCAATTAATTCTTTAGCGATCTCGATGCTATTGTTGTGATTTAATCCAATTTCTGCAATTATATAACAATTATTTTCCTCTCCAACAATTCTACTATTTATATTAATTATTTTATTCATCTTTTTTTAATAAATTTGCTTAATAACTTGGTTTGATTTTGACTCAGTGTTACATAACACGTCAACAATATCAAATGCCTTGTGAAAAAGCACTTGACTGTCAGCATAATTGAACTCACCACCGGTTCCTATAGAATATAATTGGTTAAATTGATTTACAAATCCCTTTGCGTTTGAAAGTTCTTCATTAAACCCTTTTGTTTGTACTGGGTAAACAAAATATTCAGTATTAACGCTACTATCTAGAAAAAATTTATCTTTAGTTAACCCGGTTCCTAACAATTGTCTCTCTATAATTTTTTCTAGCTCCTTAGCTTCCATTAAATCGATTTTATCTCCCTTTGAAAAAGTTATTTCTGCTGTCAATATAGTTTCATCAGATGGGCTACTTTGTGGAGACATTTTCTTTGTTTCTGTAACCCTGTTAAAAAAAACTTTTTCACTATCGAAATAAAGCCAATGTAGTTTTTCTGGTAAGATATTTTTTTCTTTATATTTTAGATACACTGATTTGATGCCTCTAAATTTCAAATTTGTGTGATGGCCAAGCAGCTTAGCTGTTAAGGTCAATGGTATAGTTGATATACATTTGTCATTTTTGGATAATTTTATTTGTTTTCCGCTGTTTGTGTAGATTGACTTTATTAGATTATCCTCAGTTTCAATTTGACTAATGGTTTCACCAAAAAAAACTTTTCCTCCGAGCGCTATTATCTTTTCTTTAATTCTCTCGTATATAGATCCTGTGCCGTGTTTGCCTACAGCGCTAAATTGACCATGATAAAAAGGAAGTTTTTTTTGTCTTATCTCGATTCTTTTTGGTGCCCATTCTGCTGTCATTTCACTACCCTTAATACCCCATATTTTTTCAGGGTATTTACTAAAAAACATTTTGAATAATGTTTCTCCTACTAAGCTTAGAATATATTCATCAAAATTTTTTGCTCTCGCAGAGTTTTCTGGAGATAAATCTTTAATTTCTTTCATTATTTTTTTTCTTATCTCTTCTGGATATTCAGATATACTTTCCCATGAAAGAGGATAATCCCACAACTTTTCAAAATTTTTACCTTGTACATTTTTGCACCAGAACTCCCCTTCTTGCAAAAGATCACCAAATTCTTTTTTCCAAAAATTTTCTAAAAATTTATCTTGTGTATGAAAAATATGTGGTCCTGTATCTACGTAATGATTTCCCCACTTCCAAGTTCTACACATTCCACCTGGTATAAATAGTTTTTCATACACTTCTACGTCCCAGTTATTTTCTAATAATTTCCAAGCTGTTACTAAACCTGAAGGTCCTGCACCAAGTATAATAGCTTTTTTTTTAATCATTCAGGCTTTCAGCTAAAAATAATTTCTTAACTAATCCTTTCAGAATTGAGTTTTTATCATCATATTTTAACAGGTTTATTTGACTTTTAAAGTGAGGGCTTTTTTTTAACTTTTTGTCTAAGTTTAAGAGGAAATTCATTTTTTTAAAGATTAATTCTTTATTGTACTCTCTACATATATTAATTTCGTCATCCTGAGGAAATAGAGTGCTTCGCTTATCAATCCCATATTTCTTACTCACGTTGTTTTCTAATGGGAGAAATAATACATTTAACCCTCGAGATCTTAATTCAAAGCCCATTGTAGAACAATTAGTAACTATTAATTTTGACACATTAGCTAGTTCCCAGCTATTTTTATTAATTACGATAAACTTTTTTTTTATAGCTTTTTCTATGTGATCGATTTCATGATTAAGACTAAATTTGTTAATCTTTTCTTTTCTTAAAAACCTTAAGGCAATAGCTGAATTCTTTTTATATTTTTTACAATATTCATTAATAGTTTTTATTATGTATGCTTCATCTTTGTTGTGACTAATTAGACCTATATTTAGATTTGGTGGTTTTTTTTCATGGTAAATAAAATTAAATAAAGTCCCTGGAGCAATATATTGAGAAATATACATGATATCATAAATTTTCTTTTTAGACACAATTGGTTTTTCATTGCTTTTTACTGAACCTGCAATAATTATTTTTTTACTAATATTTAAACCTATTTTCTTAATAATAGGCAATTCAGTTTTTGATAAAATAAGAAAAAATTCACTCACTTTATAATTTGAAGATATCAATTTTTCTAACGACAAAATTAAATTATTATAAGGCTCAAAAAATCCTACTTGATATATAATAATTTTTATTTCTGGACATAATTTTTTCAATTCCGGCGCTCTACCAGTTAAATTATGGTCTATTGCTATTTTTGCATTATAAGATCTATAAATAATTTGTTTATATAAATTTAATAAATTAAGTTTCTTTCTATTTTTTAAAAAATAAAAAAAAAGAGCTTTCAAAAAATATAATAAATAAATTCTGTTTAAGTCTAATACTTCTACCCTGTAATTTTTAAATTTTAAATTTGAATAATTATTTTCTAAGAGTAGAATTTCACTTTTTTTAATAAGATTAAAACTAATTTTTTTTTTTTTAATATTATTAAATATCGTTAAAATACTTTTATACATTTTTCTATCGTCTTTTTGTGAAAAAAACCTTTTTAAATTATATCAATTAATAGTTTATATTTTTTTTTTTGTATTTGTCTTGATCTTTAATTGACAATTTTACCTCACCATAACTTTCTGGTTTGCCCCAAAGTGTATTTTTGTACCACTTATTGTCTTCGATCCACCAAACTCCATTATGTCTAAATTTATCTGCTATAAGATCAAATTGCTCTTCACTCATATTTGTCATTTTAAGAAAATAGTTCAGTGACTCTTTTGGTTTAACATGATCATATTTTTTTACTAACTCGATCCCATCTTCTCTTTTCATAACCCCTAGTCTAATATCTTTTGATGTATGGTCGGTACATCTTCCGTAGCCAAATTTGATAAACTTTAGGTAATCTTTAATTCCATTCTCATGAATATCGTCTACATTAGAAAATCTTCTATAAGTTCTCTCGTAAGGAACTGGATTTTCCTTAAAACCATATTCTTTTGCAATATTTAAATGCTTATTAGCGTCCCAATAAACATAATTTCCCATAAAAATACCCCTAAGTCCTACCTCTTCAATTTCTTTATCGGAAGGATAAAAAGCCCAGGTTAAATCTTTTTTAGTAAGTCCTTCTTTTCCAATAAAATCATTTTCTGAAAATCCTCTCAGAGTATCTTCTGTCCTTGATTTTTTTGTATATTCGGGAAAATCAAACATGGAAAACTGACCGGCTAAATCTGTAAAACCATGTTCTCCGTATATAAGAAGTGGAATTTTAAATTTTACGCCTATTTGAAAAGGCACTGTCCAAGCTCCGCAATGGAAGTGCCAACTCATGTCACCTGTCATTTCGAACCCAATTTTATTCATTTTTGCAATAACTTTCTTATTTGGATAAAACACATAGTGATCTAGACCCAAAGATTCACCCATATTTCTTAAATTTTCCTCACCAGTTTTTGTGTAATTGTGCGTGTAGTAAGTTACTAAAAGAGGATTAAGTCCTAAGTTTTTAATATAATATGCCTGAAAAGTACTGTCTTTGCCTCCACTTACTGGAATAATACAGTCATAATTATTATCTGACTTGTAAGATAGTAACAATTTTTTAAATTTTATCTCTCTTTCATCCCAATCAAGATTCATTTTTTCTTCATGGACTACACATCCACTACAGATCGAATTATCATCCATAGATAAATTTACAGCAACAATTGGGTAAGTGCATTTCTTACAATAAATCATTTTTTTTAAACTCTTACATTAATTTTATTTTTAAACATATGTTTTTTGGCATTTAAAACGCTTTGTTCTGTAAAATGAAAAACGTTTGCAGCAGCTAACGATACCTCATTATTTATAGTATGCGCTTTTACAAAATCATCAAAATTTCCTGCTCCACCCAAGATTATACAAGGTACACTTATTTTTTTTGAGATCGACCTTAAAAGATCCAGATCATAACCTTGGGAAGTGCCGTCACGATCAATTGACTGAATTAAAATTTCACCAGCTCCTAATTCTTGAATTGTTTCTATCCATTTTGTTAAATTTAAATCTGTGATATTTTTTCCGAAATATTTAAATATACTCCATTTATCCATGCTAGTTTTTTTTACATCAACACTAACAACAATACATTGTGATCCAAATTCTCCAGCAGCTTTTTTAATAAATTCAGGATTATCAATTGCGACTGAATTTATTACTACTTTATCAGCGCCTGCTTTTAGTCTTTTTTTTATATCCTCTAAAGTTCTAATTTTTCCACCTACCGATAGAGGAACTCTACATATTCTAGATAAATCACTTATAATTTCTATAATATTTTTTTTACTATTTTGTACAACCTCTGAATTAGATGAAGATGAACCAATAATATTTTTGTTAACATCAAGACCATAGTTGTCATCTCTCGATATATCTAAATAAACTATTTCATCAGCTTTCCATTCAGAAAATCTTTTAACCTGTTCAATATGGTTGCCCATCATTTGATGGAAAGTAAAATTTCTACTTCTAACCAAGATACCATTTTTAAGCAGTAAAACTGGAATTAATCTAGTTTTTAACATTAAATTTTTGAAAAATTCATTAACAATTCCGTACCTATATCATGACTTTTTTCTGGATGAAACTGAGTTGCAAATATATTATCTTTTTCTATACTTGCAACAAGTTGTGAGCCATGTTCACAAGTTCCAGATATAATAGTTTTGTCCTTTGGAACAAAATGATAGCTGTGAACAAAATAAAATGATGAATTATTTTCAGCTTTTTTATATAGTTTTGAATTATTAGAAATTTTTACGTCGTTCCAGCCCATATGTGGAATTTTAATACTTTTATCATCACTATTTATTTTAACGACACGACCTTCGATCCAATTTAGTCCACTTATACTTTCACCTTCGTCACTCGATGAAGAAAGTAGTTGCATTCCTAAACAAATCCCTAAAAAAGGTTTTTTTTTTTTTAAGACTTCATTAGAGAGAATCTCAACAAGATTTCTATTTATCAATCCTTGCATTCCTGCCTTATAGCTTCCTACACCAGGTAATAATATGTGGGTAGAATTCTTTATATCTCCTATATCACTTGATACTTTTACATTTTTTTCGATTTTTTTTATTGCATTAAATATTGAAGCAAGATTTCCTAAGCCGTAATCTATTATACAAATATTTTTCATTTAAGATTCTTTACTTTATTTTTTTTATCAACTTGAGCATTCTTCTAAAAGGTAATTCAGATTTGTGATCTAGAATGCTTAGTGTTTGGTCAGTTTTAAGTCTTGGTAATCTTGGGCATAAAAAATTTATTGTTTTATATTTTTGACTCAAATATTTTAATAAGATCTCTTGGGCTGCTTTCGAACATGCGTATTCACATAGTTTATTTGTTACTTGATTTATAGCCACACTTGATGGGAAAAAAACAGACTTGAGAATTTTTTTATCTAATTGATTAAATATTTTTTGAAATCCAGTTAAATAATAGTTGTTAAATATTTCAAAATTTTTTTCTACAAATTCATATCCGCTACCAGAGAAAATTCTTGGTGTAGCAAAGTAATAAAAATGAGTAGGTTTAAAATTTTGAATATTTTTCAAAGTATTTAAATTTATTTTCTTTTCAATATTTAGATAAAATATTTTAATGTTTTTCTTAAAAGCTTTTCTGTGTTGATGAGCGTCTTTTTTTCCTCTGAAGTATGAAAAAAGTATTCTTGCTGATCCTAAAGATAATATCTTTACGGTAGCTTCGCCTAAACCTTTTGATCCGCCTATTATTAATGCTTTTTGTTTAACAAATTCTTTTTTATTAATTTTTAAATCTTTATTTTCAATATCTTGATTAATTTTTTTTGGTCTCATTAGGGTCCTTATATTTCCACTTAGACTTGTACCTTTATAATACAGATTTACTAAATTAAATCTTTTATCAACTGAAACTATTTTAAATTGATTTTTACTAACTTTATTTGATTTATAAAAAAGGTTTAATTTCGATAAAATTGAATCTCGCCCCGGTACTCTCATTCCAACAAATCTCGTGATTGTGACAAAATCTATTATTTGACTAAAGCTTAAGTATTTATACAAATATAAATATTTTTTTTTGCATAAAAGTTTATTGACTGAAGAATTTTCTATAAATTTTTCATTTATTTTAAAATTTTCAAAATTTAAGATTTGAGGTTTTTTTTTTAGGAATTTTTTATTTAAATAATTACCTTTATTTTTTTTATTTCTTTCAAATTCAATTTCAAAATTTGATACTAGAGTATCACTTTCTAAAAAATTAAATAAAAATTTTTTTTTTTTTTGAAATATTTTTAGTTTAATATTTTGATTAATATTTATAAATTTTAAAAAAATAATATTTATTTTTTTTATTTTAATTTGATTCTTTTTTAACTTTAAGAATTGATTCAAGCCCCAAAAAACTAGATTAATTCCATAAACAGCTATATCTTTAGATATAGAACGTCTTGCATAGTTTTGATCTAAATGTATTGGGTTGAAATCACCTGAAGTTTTGGCAAAATCTAACTGATCTTTTAGTTTAAAGTTCGCTATCGTTTCTAAAATTAATTTCATTTTTATTTTTTATCTTTATCATTTGATCTCTAAATAACCTTAGATAGATTAATTCTTGAATATACTCCAAAATCTAATTTATTAAGTAGTGTTTATTTTGTAAGATATGTTTTTTTGCTTTTGTAAGCAAATCTCGAACTTTGACTGAATGAGCAGGCATGTATCCAATAGCATTGGATTTATATTTTTTATTTTTTTTTAGAGATGCTATAATTTTTCTTAAATTAAGTTTTGTTTTATATTTATATTTTAAATCTCTTACAAAATAATCACATTTTATAAATTTTTTTTTATTATTTTTGTAATAATAACCTTCAAAAAATTTATGGTACCTATATCTAACTTTTAACTTCTCTTCTATATAATGAGCAAACGTTAATTCATTATAGCTACATCCGAGACAAAGTAATTTGGCATTTTTTTTATAAAGAAGTTCATAAATAGAATTTTTTCCAAAACATGTTTTGTCTGAAGTTTTATTTATTTGCTGAGATAATTTTCCAAAATGTGAAACGCTTAAAATTGGGTGGTTTGATCTTTTGGTAAATTTTAATTTTCTAAAAGTTTCAGAAAACAAGCCGATAGAACTTAAAGTGTTCTTAGGATTAAAGATTTTGTTTTTTGTTAAAGAATAAGTAAATGTTGGTACAATCACAGTCCCGTCTTTAGCAAAATAATCAAGAAAAGAACTCCAAAAATTATTAATTTTTTGTTTGTTGTTTTTGCCATTCATTTGTTTAATCACAGCTGCATTGCCATGAACAAAAACTATATCGTTTTTTTTTATTTGATGTAATTTCAAAAAATTGTAAATTTTAGTTCTGGTTAAAAATTTCAATTATTTTTCCTTTTTAAATATTTTAAAAAAAAACTAATTGAGGTTGCATTTTCTAAATCTTTTGTTTTAAATTTAAAATTAAACTCTCTTTCTATCTCAAAAATTAAATCAAGATTATTCATAGAGTCCCAGCTTTTGATACTACCAATTTTTAAATTTTTGAAATTTTTATCATTAAATTTTTTAGTGATTATTTTTTTAAAAATTATTTTTAATTTTTTTTCCACTGATTTTATCATCTTTATTATTTTAATTCGTAAAGAATTAATTTTTGTCCTATTTTATATTTTTTTTTATCACTACTGCTAATTTTTTTTAAGTTGTTCTTTTTAATAAAATCTATTACAGGCATATTTTTTTTAGTTTTTTTGTATTCTAGGAATATTTTTTTTTCTTTTTTCGTAATTTTTTTGATTACTTCTTTTAAGAAGACTTCTTCAATATTTCTTCCTAAAATTCTACAGCTTGTCAAAAAGTTAGTTATTAAATATTGATCTTTATTTGCTTCCGTAATCATAATTAAACTAACGTATCCGTGATCTCCATACTTATCTTTTACACGTAAAATATAACATGAGTTTTTTTTTTTTTGTGTAAATATCTTAATCTCATTTACAGAATATCTCCCTGTGGAAAAGTTAAATTGATTTGTCTTTAGTGTCATTTGAGATGCTCTTGCGTAATGAAATTTATTTAATTTCTCAATTTTATAACTTAATTTGATACTTTTAAGAAACCTAGAGCTATCCGTATATTTTTTTTTTGCTTCATCAAATTTTAATTTATTATCATATTGTTTTTTTTTATTTTTATCTTCTTTTGTTTTTTCAAAATTGGCGAAGAAGCCAAGTTTAAGAATTTTACTTGGCCAAAAGCTCACATCCTCATCTAATTTTATTATTTCAACATCTGGTAGAAAATTTTTTACTTTTTCTCTTTCGAGGGGGTTGTCATCCATAAAAACAAAACTGTCTAAAGACAGATTCAATTTTTTTGATATTGTTTTAATATTCTTAGATTTTTCCTCCCAATTAATTAATGAAGTAGTTATGTCATTTTTTTTTAAAACCATCTCAGGATGATTCTTAAATACGTTCCAAACATCTGCTTCATTATTCTTACTTACTAAACATATAATGACTCCATTTTCTGAGAGTATTTTTAGTGCTTTCTGAAAATCTTGGTGGGCTTTCCCCTCACCATCCGTACCTATTTTTAAATTTTCTATTCCATCTTCACCAATAACTCCGCCCCAGAGTGTATTGTCGCAATCAACAATAATTACTTTTTTGCTAGGGGTGAAAATCTTATTTAAATAAATCTCAAAATTTATTGTAAGCAGTTTTAATCCTTGAGGGCTTAACCTTAGTCTAAATGAGTACCAGTTCCTTTGGTCGAATACTTTAGTGTAACCCTCTTCTTTGTAGAAATTATCAATATCGAAATATAAGAGATTTTCATTTTTAGACACAAAATCCATGTAGTTTTTTTTTAATTTATTAAAAAATATAACTTTTTGATTTTCAAATTTTGAAAAATTTATTGAATTAGTTTCGTCTCTAAAAATAAAAGAAAAGATTATTTTACTCTTATTTTGTCTAGATATTTGCTTAATATATTTGGTAATTAAATTTAAATTGCCGTAATTGTTTTTTCGAGACTGATGAATTAAATCTTCAATAAATATTACAAAATAATTTATTTCAGAACTAAGCTTCTTATTTTTTATTAACCCCAAATCAATAAACTCTTCATATGTAAAATTATAATTTTTTTTTAGTGGCTCCCACACATTGCTCTTAAACGCTATACTGCTAGTAGAAAAAATTTTAAGATTTTTTTTCATATTATTTTTAATTTTACTGTCTTATTTATTAAATTATTATTATATGATAAAGGCCTTAAAATGAATATTAATAATAAAATTCTAAAAACCTGCATAAAACTAATTCCGATTTATAGGTCAATTACTGGATCTGGAAATTTAAAAACGTTAAGGATTTTAAAAAAAATTAATACTGATCTTAAAGTTCTAAAATTTAAAAGTGGTAATAAAGTTTATGATTGGCGAGTGCCTAAAGTATGGGAAATATATGACGCGTGGATTAAGGATGAAAAAAATTTCAAGATAATTGATTTCAAAAAAAATTTTCTTCATGTAGTTGGTTATTCAGTTAAGATAAATAAAAATTTACATTATAAAAAACTTTTAAAAAATATTTATACTTTAAAAAATCAGCCAAATCTTATTCCTTATGTAACATCATACTATAAAAAGGTTTGGGGTTTTTGTATGAGTGAAACACAAAAAAAAAAAATTACAAAAGGAAACTTTCAAGTATTTATAAATTCTAAACTTAAAGATGGAAGCTTAAATGTAGGAGAGATATATATTCCCGGTAGATTAAAAAAAGAAATATTACTCACTACCTATATTTGTCACCCGCAAATGCTAAATAATGAAATTTCAGGTCCGTCCGTTCTTATACATTTGTCTAATTGGATTAAAAAAATAAAAAATAGAAAGTACTCTTATAGAATTTTATTTTCTTCTGAAACTATAGGTACAATCTGCTATATAAAAAAAAGATACAAAGTTTTGAAAACAAATGTCATAGGGGGATATGTGATATCTTGTGTTGGTGATGATAGAAATTTTTCTTATATCAAATCTAAAGAAGACAATTCCTTATCAAATCAAATTGCTTTAAGAAATTTTAAAAAAATTAAAGATAGAAAAAAAATATTTAGCTGGCTAAATAGAGGTAGTGATGAAAGACAGTTTAACTCACCAGGGATAAATCTAGGGATAGGAGGAATATGCAGGTCAAAGTATGGGGAATACCCAGAATATCACACATCGGGAGATTTACTTGGTAATGTTGTTACGAAGAAAGGATTAAATTCTTCATACAATTTTTTTACTAAGGTAATTTTAGATTTTGAAAAAGCAATAATCCCAATAACAAAAATAAAGTGTGAGCCTTTTTTAACAAAATATAATTTGATATCAACATTGAGCAAGAAAAATGAAAAAGCATATAATGTAGGAAATATTTTAAATTTAATTAGCTTTTGTGATGGCAGCAGAACTATAGAAACTATTTCAAAATTAATTAATTTAGATTTAAAGAATGCAAAAAAAATACTTATTATTCTTAAAAAAAATAAAATTGTAGAATACTAGTTAAAAAAAATTAACTTTAGATCTGCCGCTACAAACAACTTATGAAAAAACTTAAAGTAATTGCAACAATTGAGGCTAGAATGAATTCTAAACGCCTACCTGGAAAAGTTTTAAAAAAACTAGGGAAATATCCTATGTTAGATATACTTTTAAAAAGACTAAAAAAATCAAAAACATTAAATAATATTATTGTTGCTACATCGATAAATAAAAAAGATGATAAAATTGTAAATTTTTTAAAAAAGGTAAATATTAATTTTTATAGAGGAAGCGAAAATGATGTAACTTTACGTGTCATAAAAGCTGCACAAAAATATAACGCAGATTTAATAGTACAACTCACTGCAGATAATCCTTTTGTTGATCCTAAAATTATAGATTATATGGTGAATTTTTTTCTCAAGAACCTTGGGAAATACGACTACGTTACTAATTGTGGTCTTGGAGATTATTCAAAAGGCCACGTTCCATTAGGATTCAATACTCAAATATTTTTATTTAAACATTTAAAAGCTAATTACAAATACTGTAATAAAAAAGACCTTAAAGAACATCCTAGCTTATATTTTTATAGAGAAGGAAAGAAAAAATATAAACTCAAAAACTTGCCGTTAAAAAAGAATCTGAAAACAGATTTAAAAATAAGACTTACAGTTGATACACATAATGATTTAAGATTAGCTAGATTAGTATTTAAAAAATTAGGTAATAATAAGAATTTTGACTTTGGATTAAAAGATGTAATAAATTTTTTTAACAAAAATAAATCTTATTTAAAAATAAATGAAAATGTCATTCAAAATAAAATAAATCTTAAAATATGAATTTACATAAAAAACTAAGTAAAAAAGTTTTAAATAATACAATGTCAGAAAATGACAGCGTACTCAAAGCTCTTGATAAGATTGTTTTATTGAAAAGAAAAATTATTTTAATAATTAAAAAAAATAAACTAATAGGAACTGTGACTGATGGAGACTTAAGAAAAGTACAATTTTTAACAAATAATAATACAAAAATAAAACATTTAATGAACAAAAATCCCAGAGTAATTAAAGATGGAGTTAAAAATTTTAAATTAAAAAATCTTTTGAATCAGATAAGCTATGTGCCAGTAATTGATAGAAAAAATAACTTGATCGATCTTGCGAGTCTTAGCAAAATCAAAAATATCAAATTTGAAAATGAGGTTGTAATTTTTGCGGGTGGGTTTGGTAAAAGATTATATCCTTATACTAAAAAAATTCCTAAACCAATGTTAAAGATTAAAAAAAAACCTAATTTAGAAATCTTAATTAAAAAAATTAAGATGGCTGGTTTTGTAAATATTACAGTAAGCTTATTTTATAAAAATAAATATATTAAAGATAAATTAAAAGAAAAAAAAATAGATTTTTTTACAGAAAAAAAACCCCTTGGTACTGCTGGGAGTTTAGGTGTAATAAAATACAAAAATAATTTACCAGTTTTAGCAATCAATGCAGACTTGATTACTAATTTAGATTTAAAAAATCTTTTATTCTTTCATAACTCTTATAAGTCAGATTTTACTGTAAGTGTTAAAGATAAATCTTTTGAGATACCTTTCGCCACAATAATTATTAAAAATAATAGAATTTTAAATTTAACAGAAAAACCAGAAAAGAATTATCTTTTTAATGCTGGTATTTATATGATCAATCAAAAATTAATACAAAAAATAATTCCTAAAAAGAAAAGAATTGATATGCCTGATTTTATCAATAGAGCTATAAAAAAAAAATTTAAAATACTTCCTTTTTATCATCGTGAGAAGTGGGTAGATTTTGGTACATTAAAAGAATATTTGTTGATTAAAAAATGAAATTTATAAGTATCAATTCAATAGAGCAGAAAATTTTTGGAAAAAATTCCAGATTCAATCTTAAAAAAAATCAAGAGAAAGAACTTAAAAATAATTTAAATAGGTCAAAAATCTTAATATTTGGAGCCGCAGGTTCAATTGGTAGAACTTTCTCAGTTAAATTAAAAAATTACAATATATCTAAAATAATTTTCTTAGATAAAGACGAAAATTCTTTGACTGAATTAAATCGAGAGATAAATTTAAAATATAAAAAAAAAATTATTAGAGATTTTATTTGCCAGGATATAAATAATATTAATATTTTTAATCTTCTAAAATCTGAAAAAATTACTCATTTTTTGAATTTCGCAGCGTTAAAACATGTTCGGAGTGAGGAAAATTTTTATTCTTTAAACTATATGATAAAAACAAACTGTATTAGTCCTTTTAAACTTGAAAAGCTCGATAGATTAAAAAATTTAAAAAAAATTTTTTTTATTTCAACTGATAAAACTGTTTACCCATCAAGTCTTATGGGTTGTTCAAAAAAAATAATGGAAAATGAACTCTATAAAATTAAAAAAAAAAACAAGACAAAATTTGTTTCAACTGTTAGATTCGCAAATGTTGCTTTTTCTAATGGTAGTTTGTTAAAAAATATCTATCAAAAAACTTTGGCGAACTTACCTTTTGGAGTGCCAAATTTAATTAAAAGATATTTTGTGACACATTCAGAGGCTGCTGATCTATGTTTCATTTCTTTATTGAATGAGTCTGATAATTCTATAATTATCCCCTCCTATCGAACAGTCGGTAAACAGATCCTTTTGAAAAATCTGGCAATTAAAATCGTTAAACTGTTAAATAAAAAACCAGTTTTATTAAAAAAGGTTAAAAATTTAGGTAAAAATGTTCAACAAATTATTATTGAAGAAGGTGAAATTAAGGGGCAAAAAAATCAAGAATTTTTTCATGAATCTGGAGAAAAAGTAATAGACTTTAAAGGAGATAGTAGAATAAAAAAAATTAATTTATATCAAAATAGCAACTCAAAATTTTATCAATTATTCTTTAAAAAATCTAAAAGTTTGAGTGATTATATAAATTTTTTTAATAAAATCTTTGGTAATAAATATTTATTAATTAAAAATAGAAATAAAATTTTTCTTAAAAATATCATTTAGTATCTAATAAAAATCTTTCCAGGTAAATTTATGTTCATTATTAACATCTTTACGTATTCTTTTGCCTATTAATTTTTTGTAATATAGAGGGGATATGCCGCCACCTGGTCTTTTAGCAATAATATTTTCTTTGCTTAATTTAAAATTTTTTTTTATTTTTCCCAAAGAATAAAGACTCCTCCTTGCATTGGTTCTTGATTTTTTTTCTACATTATAAACATCTCTCATAGATGAAGATCCGTTTATCATTTCTAAAATTGTAAGATTTTTTCTGAATTTTAAAAAATCTTTATAATCCATTGCATGGAAATGGTCATTATTCTTTTTTCCTTTAAATTTATCTAGTGTGAAATGTTTTTCAATTATGCTTGCACCTTTTTGATAAGCATTAATTAAAACTGTTCCACTTTCATCGGGCATAGTATGATCAGAGTAACCTATTTCTAAATTTTTGAATTTTTTTTTCAATAAAGGGATTATTTCCAAATGGGCATCTTTGTATTTTGTAGGATAAGAGAGTATACAATGCATCAAAGCTAAATCTACTTTTGGGTAATTTCTCGTAATATAATTTTTAACAAAATTTATTTCTTTGAAGGTACTTGCGCCGGTTGATAATAAAATAGGTTTATTAAATTTTGATACCTGGTCAAGCAGCATAAGATTTGTTAAATCTGCTGAAGCAATTTTAAAAAATTTTACAATTTTATTTAGAAATATCGCAGAATTATTATCGAAAGGTGTAGATAAAAATTCAATTTTGTAATGATTACACATTTTTTTAAGTTTGATATACTCAGCTTCTTTAAATTTGTCGTACTTCTTAAATAATTTAAACTGACTTTTTATATTTACTTTGTCTAAATCCCAATAGTAAGGACTTTTTTTTGCAGCTAAGGTTTCAGCTGTGTAAGTTTGAAATTTAACAGCATTCGCTCCTCCTGTTTTAGCTTGCTTAATTATTCTTTCAGCAATGCTAAGGCTATTTTCGTGATTTACACCCACTTCAGCAATTAAATATGGTTTTGAGTTTTTAATTATTTGTTTAAACTTCATTTATAATTCTATCTATAAGTAGTGATGTGTTCCTTAACCCATCTTTTTTAAAAAAATTAATATTTTTTTTCCTTATTTTTTTATAGTAACTGAAATTATTTGACAATTTATTTAATTCTGAAGAAATTTCTCTTAACCTATCTGGTTTGTAAAATTTACTAAACCCTTTTTTTTGAAGAAATTTTCCTCTAGAAATTTCAGTTTTTTCGGATGAAACTAATACACACGGGATTCCAAAAAAAGAAAGTTCGTAAGAAGTGTTTCCACATCCAGATATTGCTAAATCTATTTTTTTATATAATTCAGAAATTTTTTTAATACTAGTTAATTGTTTTATTTTAATATTGTTTATTTTTTTAAAATTAATTTTTATTTTTTTAGGAGTTTTAATAATACATTCTTTAAATTTTTTAGGATCTAAAAAATTTATACACTTTATAATTTTTTCCAAATTATTAAATGCATCTGTAGCTCCTTGGACTATAAGTAGTGAATATTTATTCTGTCTTTTTTTTTTTTTGATTTTGAAAAAATTGCTTGGATATGGATACCATTCAGGACCACTATAATTCTTACTTGAGAATCTTAGGGGATTAATATTAATCAATTTTTCATGATACTTCTTATTGTTGTCAAAAGCTATAAATTTCGTGTTATGCTTGAAAAGTTTATTTGAATATTTTTTAAAGTCATAGATTACTAAATCAGATTTGTATTTTTTTAAAATATTATTAATAAATCTATAATCTTTATTTATTAATAATTTACAATTATTTTTTTTTGATACTTCGTTAAAAACTTGTTTAGTTCTATAGAAATGGCCTTTGCCTATCTTTTTTGAATACTCAGTAAAAAATAATAATTTTTTTTTCATTAATAAAAGTTTTTTTAAACATAAATACAAAAAAATGATATAAAAAAATAATGCAAAAAAAATTGATTGTTTCTGGTCATCAAGGATATATAGGATCTAATTTTTGTAAAACACTAAAGCGAAAAAAAATTAAATTTATTAAATTTGATTTTAAAAAAAAACAAAAAAACTTAAATAGTTTCACTCATTTTTTTCATTTTAGCTTTGATATTAATATAAAAAGAAAATCTTTTGAAAGAAACAAAAAAAGGCTTTTGAAAGTTTTGCATGTATGTTCTGCAAATAATATTAAATTAATTTTTCCAAGTACATGTACTTATAAATATAATAAGAAAAATAAGAGAAACTCTAAATCAATTTTACCACTTAATAAATATTCAAAATCTAAGATTCAATGCGAGAAAATGATTTTGCAATTTTCAAAAAAATTTGAATTGAGTTTTTTTATTTTTAGAGTGTTTAATGTATATGGGTTAAAAACCATTAATAGAGGGGTTGTTGCTAACTTAATTAATAGATTTAAAAAAGAAAAAACCGTAAACCTCAAATATTCTGAAAATGTAAGAGACTTTATTAACTTAGAAGATTTGACTGAGTTATTTCTTAAAAGTATTTTAGTAAAAAAGTCTGGTATCTTTGAAGTTGGAAGTGGTCGTGCTATTTCTATTAAAAAACTAGCAATTTCAATAAAAAAAGTTTTAAAGTTTAATTCAAATTTGTTTTTTATTAAGCCTTATAAATCTAAAAAAAATAATTTTTCAAAATCAAATATTCTTAGAACTAAATCAATATTTTCTTGGAGCCCTAAGGTTAATTTAATAAACGGTTTACGAAAATTGAATCTAAAATAGATTAAAGTATTTTTGGATACAGAATTCTATTTCATCATTTCTATTTTAAAATTAAGTACCTGTCAGTTATTAAGCCATCCAAACTTGAATTATTCATAACATAAAAAGCTTCTGTTAAATTATTTACAATTGGTA
>MDSY01021763.1_pt1 | contig 20328 bp, 20 predicted proteins | sample 811131 | NCBI WGS metagenome assembly MDSY01 (sample SAMN05326643, study PRJNA326480) | marine metagenome | isolation source: seawater | place: Atlantic Ocean: South West | collected 2010
AATTATTTGGAAAATAAAAATTCGAAATATTCTTTTTTTGAGGGAAATATTTTTTTTTCTGAGGAAGATAAATTTTTGTTACAATTTTTTTTTTTATTAAAGCTTTATGTATATCTAGCATTAAATTAAATGTTCCGCCTTCATCGGTCGCATTTATATGTAATATTTTCATAAATTTTTAATTATTTTTATTATTAATCTTGATTGAACATCGTATAATTGATTAATTTTAATCATGCAAGTTATATAAATTTATTAAGAAAGATGAAAAAAATAATTAATAATGTTAAAAATTCGTAATGAGTGAGAAGGAATCTAAGATGCATGCTACTAAAAAAAATAATTTTACTGAAGTTAACAAAATCTTCAAAAAAATTGGTTACTGTAAAATTAATCAAGTATTTAAGAAAGATTTTATAAATAAAATTAAAAAAGACATTAATAAAATAAAAAAAAAAGGATCTTATAAAGATAAATTTAATAAATTAAGAAGAATTGAAAAAATTTATAATAAAACAAAAAATCTAAAAAAACTTAATACTACAATTAAAAAATTAATATTTAAAATTTTAAGAAGAAACTTAGAAATTTTTAAAGATAAATGTAATTTAAAACCTTCAGGAGGAGCTGGTTTTAAAGCTCATTACGATGGAACATTTTATTTTTTAGATAAACATTACAAAAAAAAGAGGGGTTGGTATGAGTACGCAGATTATTTTGTTAATGCTTTAGTCGCAATCGATTCTTGTAATACTAAGAATGGAACAATAGAAATTGCTAAAATTCAAAATAAGAACTTTAATAATTTATTACTTGACACAAATCAGGATGGTTCTCCTGAGTTATTAAGATCATTTGAAAAAAAACTAAAATTTGAAAAAATAAATCTTGAACCTGGTGATGTTGTTTTCTTTTCTAATAAATGTCCACACAGATCTAAGAAAAATAATTCAAATAAATCTAGAATGATACTGTATTACACTTATTCAAACTCAAATATAAATAGTTATAAAAGATATTTTAAAGATAAAGACGAAAGTTTAAACAAAAATAGTAAATCCCTAAGCGGTTAATACTAGATAATATTTTTAAGAATTTGATGTATATCCTGTTTGGAAATTTTAATTGGATTATTTTTTAATCTTTGAGTGTTAATATTTTTTAAAATAAGACTTAAATTTTTTGGTATTCTCTTGTTAATCTTTGATAATTTATTTTCTAAAGATAAATCTTTTTTAATGGATAAAATTTTTTTTTTAAAACTTTTAATATTTTTTATTTTTAGTAAATCGAATAAAATTTCGTATCTTTTTTGTAAATTATAAGGTGCAATTGAGTTCTTAACGTTTATATAATTATGTTCAATAATAGTGTCAAATGTCAATGAAACAGCATGGCCATGATTAATATTAAAATATGAGGTAAATGGATATGAAACAGCATGTGGAGCAATTGTTTTTGAGATAGAAATTGCTTTGCCTGAGTAATATGAAGATAGCGACATTTTATATCCACTTTCTAAAGATTTTAATTTTATAAATTTTTTATAATTTTTCATAAATAAAATAATTGATTTTTTTGAATAATTTAAACTTTGTTTAGTTGATCTATTTGAAAACATGGATTCAACTGACTGGGCAAAGCTATCAAAAGCAGAGGAACTTATGATATCTTTTCGTTTATTAAGAACAACCAATTCTGGCATTAGGGCCATGTATTTTGGTTTTATTAACTCACCTTCAATACTATATTTAATATTATCCACATATATGACCGCGTTTGTTGTCACTTCAGCTCCGGTTCCTGCAGTGGTTGGTATTGCAAATAAATCGCAGTAATTTTTTAATTGATATTTGTTTGACTTTATCTTTTTTTTAATACTTTTTTCATAAGCTAAAGAATTTGCAACTTTTGATAAATCCAATACTGCACCACCTCCGCAGGATAGAATTAAATTTGGTTTATATTTAATTATATCTTTAATTAATTTTTTTAACTCATGATATTCAGGTATTTTGCTTTTTTTAAGGAATAATTTATTTTGTTTTTTTTTAATCAAATTTTTAATAATTTCATCAGATTTGGTCGAATAATAAGATTTTGCACCTGAAACAACTAATATTTTTTCGTATTTTTTTAGTGATAAAACTTTAGCAATTTTATTTAAGTTAGATTTCTTTATATATTCCATTTATTTTTTTTTCTTAATTTTATTTTTTAGTATAGTTGAAGAAATTTTTTTTGTATATTTAGGCTCTATAAGTCTCCCATTCCATAATTTTAAAACATTAATTACTTTTTTTCTCACTGATTTTTGAGAACCTTTTTTCCAATCATTTCCATGTATAACATATTTAGGTTTTAATTTTTTTAAATTGTATGTGTAATCGTGAGTTCTCTGAGGTATTATTTTATTTACATACCTTACAGATTCAAAAACAAGTTTTCTATGCCTGAAAGTTGTAACCGGTGTATCTTTATATTCTGATATTGCTTTATTAGTAAGAATTCCTAAAACAACATAACCATAAGAATTAGCGATTTTTAAAATATTGATATGTCCATGATGAATTATATCTCCGCTCATAGCACAATATACAATTGGTTTTTTTTGTTTATATTTCATTATAATTAAATTATAAGAAGATTACTTTTACATTATTTTCTAAATAATGAATATTAATTAATGAAAAAAAAAAATTCTAAATATGGTTGGTGTATCATAATTTATGGTTTTTCAGGGGCTGGAAAAACTGATATATCAAAAAAAATTAAAAAAAAAATCGAGCGTTTAATTGGTAAAACAATATTATTAGACGGGGATTACTTAAGAAACTTTTTTAAAAAAGTTAAAATTAATTTTGGTTATACCAAAAAAGAGAGGGATAGGTCGGTTTATCCTAAACTAGAAATTTTAAATTTAATGTTAAAAAATGATATAAATGTGATTTATCCAACAATTTTTTTGAACCGCCTTGCTATAGATGTATGGTCTAAAAATATTGACAATTTAATTAAAATTCACATTAAAACTTCTGTTAAAGACATTATGGATTTTGGAAAAAAAAGGAACTTCTATTTAAGTAGTAAAAATATTGTTGGAAAGGATATTAAGCCTTCTTTTCCAAAAAATCCTCATATAACTATAAATAATGATTTCAAAAAAAGTATTAATAAATTAAGTATTGAAGTTATGGAAAAATTCAAAGATAAGATAGTTAAATGATAAAATTACCTAAATTTACGTCTCAATCAATGTATGACTCCGAGACAGACTTTAATCTACAAATGAATAGAGAGCGATTATCAAAATTTTTAATACACTATGAAATTTTTAAAAAGATTGTAAAAATAAAAGGAGACATAGTTGAATGTGGAATATTTAAAGGGACTTCTTTCGTAAGATTAGCTCTTTTCAGGGAATTGTTTAAAAAAAGATGTAAATTAATAGGTTTTGATATATTTGCTGACATATATCCAAATACATCCTTTAAAAATGAAAAAAAGCACAGAGAGCATTGGGTAAAAACTGCTGGTCATAGTTCGATTTCGGAAAATCAAATGTACAAAGTATTTAAAAAAAAAAAAATTAAAAATATAAAATTAATTAAAGGGGATGTTCTTAAAACAATACCTGAGTTTGCAAAAAAAAACAAAAATACTAAAATAAGTTTCTTAAACATTGATTTAGCATTTGTTGAACCGACTGAGTGTGCGTTAGATTATTTATATAACAATGTATCAAAAGGTGGGGCTATAGTTTTTGATAATTATGGTGGAACCGGAAAAGATGGAACATTTTATGAGGGGGAAACCAGAGTTATTAAAAAATTTTTAAAAAAGCATAATAAGAAAATAAAATTTTTTAATTATTTTGTTAGACCATCTTATATAATTAAATAAACTATTGTTTAGAAATATTTATCAAATCTCTGTAATTATTCATTATATTTAAATTTTTCATTGTTTCCTCAGTAAAAAGTTTTATTTTTTCAGAATTCTTTTTTTTTTGGTTTGGATCTTTAAAACGTGTACCTGTAAAATTTACCCCATGATCTTTAAGCACAAATTCTTTAGAATTTATTTCTAGCGATCTATCGATTATTTTGTGGTTGTTGACATCGTAATCAAAAAAACTTAATACTTTTAATACGCAATTTTTTGGATCTTTTATAACTTCTTCGAATTTAATAACTAAAAAATTACCTTTTTTTTCTAAAATATTATTTTTCCAAAAAACAATAAATTTATTTAACCTTCTCAGTTCATCTATAATGAGTTTTTTATTAATTTTACCCTCTTGGTAAAAACTATTTTTTTCAAATTGTGTATATCTAGAAATAATCCAATCATAAGGTTCCCTTATTAATATAATTTTTTTTTCGAAATCAAATTTAAATAAATCAGACTGGATGAATGGATATCTGGAAAAAATTACCATTTTTTTTTGAAATTCATCATCAGATAAAAATTTTTCCCTGAACTTTTCTTTTACAATCTGTAAATTTAATTGATGAAACATTGTATCTACTTTTATTGGACTAAAAGAAAAAATAAATTTATTATTTAAACTATTAAATTTTGGAATTCCATTTCCAATTTTGTAGTATAATTCGCAATAACTTGAAAATATTCCCCTTAAATAATTACTTCCTGAAGATGGTGGTGATACTAATAATTTTTTTTCGTGAGGATTATTTACAGTAATTCTCCTGATTTCTTCAAAAATTAGTTTTTTTTTTTCAGAAGTTAGAGATCTAAAAAGTAAATTCATTATTAATTTGTTATATAATCCCTTTAACCCTTTAAATTCAAAAAAATTTGGGTAAATATTTATGCCTAAGTGTTTTCCGATTCTTTTTAATTTCCATCTAAAATCTAGTTTAAGAAAATTTTTAATTTTAAAATATTTAAAATTTATCATAAAATTTATTTAATAAATAAATCGTCTATAATTTCACCCTTCGCTTTATTTTTTAAGTGGATTTCTCCAAGATGACATACTATTGATCCTTTAATATCTATTCTTGGTTTATAAAAAATAGTTTTTTTATTTTTTGATGAGATTTTTTTATCAAGTTGTGTGCATATCAGAGGTTGATATTTTTTTTTAAGAACTAAATGTTTCGACATTTCTTTCAGTATCTTATTTTTGTTTATTATAACGCTTTGCTTAAATTTATTATGATTTTTAAGTACATTAACTAAAGAACATATTGCATGATAAGGGCCTGTCATTTTTTTATATTTGTGATTTTGGAAATCTAAATTAAAACTATTAATCTTATTTTTTGGGTAATCGTTAAAGGAAATGAAGCCTGCACCAGTAAGACCAAACAATCCTTTGCAAGAACTGTAGCCAATTAAGTCTGCAAATTTGTGGTTCTTTTCAAGACCGATTGACGCTGTTGCATCCAGTGCTAGTTTACATTTAAGTCTTTTTTTTAAGTTATAGAGTTCTTTAATAGGCAACTTTAAACCTACACTTGTCTCAACATAGCATGCCAATATCCAATTAGTTTTTCTATTATAATTATTAATTTTTTTCCAATCAATATATTCAATTTTTTTAATATTTTTAAAATTTTTTTTGGCAAAAACACACATTTTATAAATTCTGTCAGAATACACTCCAGTTTTGACTACTAAAATATTTCCACTTAAAAAATTTAATATCATTACCTCTAAAGCAAAACTTGCAGAGCCTTGTAGTCTTACAATTTTTTTATGACCTGAAATTTTTTTTAGAGCATTTAAAACAGTTTTTTCAACCTTCTCATATTTTAAATCACCCCTTCCAAAGCAAGGTTCAATACCAATTAGATTTTCGACTAATAAACTAGCTGGTCCTGGTGTTAATAATTTTTTTTTTGAATTTTGTAATTTAACAAATTGATTTATATTTGTATTATCTTGTTTCATATTTTAAAAAATTTTTAAACATTTTTTTATAAGTAATCATATCTTTTTTTGGTCTAGATAAACTAGATCTGCTTCCTTTTGTGCAAATTATTTCTAAAAATGAACTTTGTTTATTTTTTAAAATTTCAATAATTGCTAAATTTAAACTTTTTTTATTTTTGACACGTTTAGAGTATTTATAACCCATTAATTTAGCAATTTTATAATAATCAGTCCCGCTTGATGCAGTTTTTTGACCACCTACAGAATCGTGAGAATCATTATTAAAAACAACATGTATCATATTATTAATTTTTGAACTTGTAGATAAAGCTCCTAAATGCATGGTAATAGCGCCGTCACCGTCAAGGCACAACACTTTAGTTTTTTTTTTTAAACGCGATACCTGTTGCAATTGATATAGCATGACCCATGCCACCAACACACATAAAAGTATTCTTTTCTGACTTATATTTTAGATTAAATTCGTTTAATTCCCTTGAGAGCATGCCGGTGGTAGAAATTTTAGGAATTTTTTTTGGTATGCTTTTTATAAGAGTTAATAATGCTTCCTCTCTTGAAAATAATTTACTTTTTTTTATAATTATTTTTTTTTTATAAGAAGATTTATCAAAAGTATTTTTTCTGACGAGCAAAGCAACAGGTCGAGATGACTTAATCGCATCTTTTTTTAAATTAGAGAAAATTTTTTTAAAATTTGATTTTTTATCTAATATTCTGTACTTTATATTTATTGTCTCAAGCATTTTTTGTGTAATCATTCCCTGATCTTTATGTTGAGGTTCATCGCTAACTTGTTTTTTTCCCACCATTTCCCCTCTCCATCCAATTATTAGTATCATTGGGATTTTATAAACTTTACTGCTTGCTAACGATGTTATTGGATTAATTATGTTGCCAAGTCCAGAATTTTGCAAATAAACAATAGGCACTTTATTTGATGCCAAATGATATCCAATTGCTAAACCAATAGACGATCCCTCGTTAGCAGCCACAATATGCTTAGAATTAAAATTATTTTCGAATTCTAAGCACAGTTCTTTAAAAATAGAGTCTGGAACGCCTGAAATAAACTCTATATTATTATTTCTTAATACTGTTGTAATTTCATCAATTTTTATCATCAAACTATTTTGTACCAGGAATTAACTCTAAAATGTGTTTTATACTCATTAATTCATTATCAATTTCATATGATCTTTTATTTTTTAGTATACTTGTAATGGTTTTCTTCATTGCTGGGTAGGATGCCCTTAATAAATGATTTGCGTATATTACCACATTAAAACCATTGTCCATGAGTTGTTTCTCGGTAACTTTGTTATAACTTGACGGAACTGCTATTAACGGAACATTGGGAAATTTTTTTTTGAAAATTTTTGAAAATTGAAAAATTTCTTTTGGTGTTTTCTGTTTGCTATGTATCATTATACCATCAGCACCGGCAGAAATATATGCTTTAGCTCTTTTAAAAGCGTCTGAAACAGTTTTATTCAAAATTAGACTTTCAACTCTGGCTATAATCATAAATTCCGAATTACTAACTTTTTTTCCGATTTGTATTTTTTTAGAGAAAGCTTTTATGCTATCTTGTTCTTGTTTTACGTCTAGCCCAAATAACGAATTTTTTTTTAAACCTTTTTTATCCTCAACTATTAGAGCCGATACACCAGAGTTTTGAATTGTTTTAACATTAATTTCAAAATGTTCTAATTTTCCACCTGTATCCACATCCATTATTAATGGTTTAGTTGTTATATCAAAAATTTCATTAATATTTGATAACCTTTGATTAATTCCTAAAACCTCAATGTCAGGTTTTCCTTTTAAAGTAGAGTCTGTTAGAGAACTTGACCAAAAACCGTCAAACTCATTTCTACTACCATCTTTATTTTTTAAAAAAGTATTTTCTGCAATTAATGCAGATAATGGACTATGTGTTTCAATTATCCTACAAAATTTTCCTGAATCTATCATCCTTTTTAAAGATGACATCCTGTTTGATGGAAGCATATTTTGAGAAAACATTCTTTGACTGAGTGCTGAACTTGAAATATTTTTTGTAAAAGGTATCTCAATTAATTTAGCATTAATTTTTTTTAATGTTTTAATAGTTTTTAATCTTAAATTTTGATCATTTAGTTTCCAATCATCGCCATGAACCATAAAATCTGGTCTTACTTTTAATAAATTATTACAGTATTCCCATTCATTTTGAGGGATAATTTTTTTTACTCCACTTATATTTTTTAAGATTTTTTTTCTATTTTCATAAGATATTAAAGGAAGTCTTTTTTTTTTAACTATAGCTTTGTCAGTATAAAGTCCAACAATCAAATCTCCAAACTTTTGGGCTTTATTGATTAGGTTTATATGACCATGATGTAAAATATCGATTGATAATCCTATATATACTTTTTTATTTTTTATTTTTTTCATAATTCTTTACTACTAATTTTCTAATTTTTGAACTGCTAATATTTTTTGTTCTATTAAAACAAATTGACCTTATTTTAAATTTTCTTTTTTTATAATCGCCTCCGTTTACTACTAAGTCTATATTATTTTTATATAAAAATTTGTCACTTATAATAAAATTTGAGGGTATAACTTTTTTCACATATTTAACAGATTCTAATATTTCAGCTCTATTGATAAATTTAATTTCTGGATTTATCATTTTATACTTAATTAAGTCTTTATCTTTTGTAAGGCCAACTATAACCTGGCCATATTTGCTCGCTTTTTTTAAAATTCTAATATGTCCATGATGAATAATTGTCGCTGACATGTCTACAAATATTTTTTTTTGTTTTTTCATTTAAATTAATTTTCAATTATGTTCTTTATTATACTTAAAATTTTTTTTAAGTCTTTTTTTTCCGTTCTCTTATGAATTTCTACTACTAAGGCTTTTTTTCTGGTTTCTTTGCAGATTTGCAAAATAATTCTTTCATTTTTTGTGTAAACTTTAAGATCCTTTGTAGTGTATTTATAACCATTTTTTCTTTTTTTGCTTCTTTTAATATTTAAATTTTTATTAGATCTTACAAATATTAAAAGATGTACTTTTGGCAATGAGTCAATAAAATTTTTAATCTCATTTTTATTCATCTTATTTCTTAAGGAATTAATATAAAATACTGATCTATATCTAAAGCCTTCTGAATTTATTAAAATTTTATTTTGAAATTTATAATACAATCTTAAAGGAGCTTCATTTCTAAAATAATAAAAATGTCTTTTAGTTTCCCTGTTTTTAAAATCTAACCTTAAAAAAATAAATAGTATTTTAAATGAATATCTTAGATATTTTATAATAAATAAGATCAAAAAAAAAAATTTAGTTATTTTATTTAGTTCATTAAAATTATTTGTCTTTACTTTTATTTTTTTTAAATTATTCTTTATTATTTTTAAATAGTGTGATTTTCCACTTGCTGGCATGCCTATAAATTCAATATAAATATTTTTATTCATAGTTTAAAATTACTTTTAGATTTTTTTTAAATTTACTGTTTTATCTTTCATAATCAAAACACTGTCACATTTTTCAATTATTCTAGGATTGTGTGAAATTAAAATAACAGTAATTTCTTTTAAAGATAATATTTTTTGAATAATTTTTTCCTCAGTATCTTTGTCTAAAGAGCTAGTAGGTTCATCTAGTATTAAAATTTTAGGATTTAAATAAAGAGCCCTTGCTATTCCAATTCTTTGAAGTTGACCTCCAGATAATCTTGTACCATCATGACCAACAATCGTATTTAACTTATTTGGCTGTGTGTTTATAAATTCATCAATTCCCGAAATATTTATAACTTTGTTTAACATGTCAAAATCTATTTGATCTTCATTCACACCAAAACAAATATTTTTTTTAATTGAGTCATCTATAAGATGGGTTGTTTGGGGAACATATCCTATATTATTTTGCCATGCCCTTAAATTCTCATGAATATCTATATTATCAATTTTAATTTTACCTTTGTGTGGTTTTAATAATCCTAATAACAATGCTATTAAGGTAGATTTTCCAGATCCAGTTGGCCCATTTATACCTATTTTACTATTTTTATTAATTATAAAATTAACGTTTTTAAGACTATATTTATCTGAGTTTGGGTATGAAAACTCAACATCAAAAAATTCAATATTTTTTTCAAAAATAATTTTTTCAAAAGTATTATTTTTAATATATTTAAAATTTTGTTGTTTAATTTTTTTGTTATGTTCACTGAAAATATTGTAAATATTTGTTAAAGAAACATGATGAAATTTATATTGATTTATTCCAATCAAGATTATACCAACTGAAGGTATAAATCTCACAAGAGATACTACAAGTAAGGTAAGTAGTGGTAACATTGATTCAAATGATTTCCCGCTCTTAAATAAGAATAAAATAATTAAGCAAATTGCCAAAACTGTAATAAGTTCAAGCAATATTCGTGGAGCACGTCTTATAAATGCTGCGACTGTATCTTGATGTAATGCCCTAAAATTTTGTAACTCAAAGTTTTTTTTTACGTAGTCAAGATTTCCTATTATTTTTATAAATTTAATCAAAGAAAAACTTTCTTGTAAGTTTTTAAGTCTTAATATTCTTGATTTTTTAGCAATTTCGCCTTTCACTTTTAAAGTATGTCTAAAATAAGTGACAAAGAAAGTTATAGGTAAACTAAATATCAATATTATAACAATTAAAATTGTAGGTTCCGTAATTGCTAGAATAAAAGTTATACTCAAAACAAAGATTGACTCTTTAAAAATATTAAAAATACTAAAAATTACTGAAGTTGAACGTTTAACATCGTCTATATTTTGAATTAATTTAGATGGGTTATTTTGAGTATGGAATAAATAACTTTCGTTTAAATAATAAGAATAAATTTTGTTTGAATGTTCAAGTTTTATTTTTTTTATCGTGTTTAATTCAATATAATTAAATATAAGATTATAAATCGCCTTTATAAAAAATATGCAAAATACAAAGATCAATCCATATAAGGATCTCTCAAAAAGAGACATATTTAGAATTAGTATCTCTAAACTATCGTAATCCAAGTGCTGAAATATTTTAGATGGATCTAGTATAGCTAATAAATAGACAGGTAAAGAACTTATAGATATTGCCTCTAAAAATATTAGAGGTAATGAACTTAAGATTATAAGTATTAATCTAGATTTTTGTTTTTTGCTTAAAATTAAATTTAATTTTTTAATCATCCTGTTATTTTAAATAGTTTTACAAAAATTATTCTCAAGTTTATTTGTTTTTTTTTATTCAATTTTACTCTCGAAGGATTTAACAAATTTTTCTATTTCTGTCTTTTTTTTTGAACAAATAAAATACAACTCTTTGGATTTATATATCTTTTGTATCTTATCTGTTAAATCGAAAGTATATATTTTATTTTTATTTAGATATTTTAAGAAATCTCTCGTAATACTAAATAGATGCTGTTTATTAACTACTTTATCAGCATGACAATAAACAATAACACATTTGCTAATATCTAAAGCAAAGTCTAAAATATTTTTAGGATAAAAAGTGTGATCTAGTGAATGAAAGATACCAAATAAATCTATTTTAATTTTTTTATAACAATCAAGTATTTCTAAGTCAAGAAATTCTGATGCAAAACTTTTACTATTTACTGATTTATGATTATCATTCTGGCCCCAGCTTAAACTTGAGTTATCGACAAAAAGAAATTTTTGAATTCTTTTTTTTTTAATTAAATTATTTTTCTTCAAGTTTAAGATATTTGAATAATGCTTTATTGATTTGTTAAATGATTTTTTTTGTAAGTTTTTAGATTTTCCAGCAACCTGTCTTGAATTAAAATAATTAAAAATATTTTTTGAAAGATTTTTGTAAAATTTTTTATCATCTATATATTCATCTTTAAAAAAATCTATAAAAAGGCCCATGAATGGTGTATTAAATTCAGCATATCTCCTTATTTTTAGGTTTCTTTTTAGTATTTTGAATAAAAATCCATGATTTGGTATTTTTCCTTTATTTATAAAATTTAATATATTTGTCCAATTTCTATTATGTTGGCCGTAAATATTTGAGTAAATTTTTTTTGAAACACTCTCTTTAAACCATGGATTATTTTGTAATATATGACAATTATTGCATCTATAGAGAATTATTTTTTTTAAATCGCTTTTAGCTAAATTTAAATCTGACTTAATTGCTTCAATATAAAAATTATCAATATGGATTTGATTTTTTTGTTTAACAATTTTTTTAGAATTGCAATAAATACATCTATTATAATTTTGAAAATACTTAATATTCATGTTTATATTAAACTAACTTTTTGTTTTTTAAAATTCTGTAAATTTGTTTACATTCTGTTGTGGTAACTTTTATTAATTTTGCTATATCTGAAATTTCATTAGTTCCATCTGAATATTGCAAAAAATTAATAAATTTTTTAACTTCTGTTTTTTTTTCCTTTGTTCCAAGTAAAGGATGTAATCCTCTTTTCCCTAATTGGGGCTCGCAAATAACTTTACATTTAGGTAGAACTAAATTTGAAATTTTATTAATTATTTTGATCATTACAATATAACTTTCATGCAAACCTTTTTTTGTTAAAACATTAAAGTTGTCAGCAGATGTGTGGTATTCGTTAAACTCTGCATATTTTGTCCTACAAAGAGTTGCGATATCTAAATCTACACCGAAAGAATTATAATTTCCTTCATCTGACCTAAAATCAGTAAAATGATATTTTTTAATTTTCATATTATTTTCTTTAAAAACTTTCAATGCACTTTGATTTGTTAATGAATTATTATTTTTAGAAGGGATAAAAGAAAAATTTCTTTCATCTCCAACACAAGTTAGATTGTAACCTGCTATAACATTTTTTTTTAAAATTTTTAATCTTTTATTAATGTAAGCTATTGATCCTATTATCTCTGGCAAAAAAACAAATCTTAAGGTGTATTTGCATGGATTTTTTCTATAATACTCATAGAGCATTGTTGAGAGCAAAATTCCAGATAGGTTATCATTGCAGGTTGATGGATGGCAAAGATAGGTGGAGATTAAAATTTCTTTTTTTGAAATTCCTTTAATAATTGCTTCACCTATTGATAGGCTTCCTGTGGTCTTAAAAGATGATTTAATTTTCACTTTAAAAATTGAATTTAAATTGTATTTTTTTTCTAAATTTTTAAAGTGATTGTAACTTAAACAAAAACCCCATTTTCTTTTATAATAAGATGTAATATAGGGAATATAACGTGGCTGTTTTTTCAAGAAGTGCAAATTCTTCTTTAATTTTTTAAATTTTATTTTTTTTGAAATTGGTGAAGAATAATTTATAACATGCAGATTACTTTTTTTAAAATCAATAATCTTTTTTTCGTTTTCATCGATTATATAAGCATCTTCGATATTCCATTCAGGTGGTATCTTCCAATCATATACCTTTTTTCCTGAGGGAATCTCAAGTATTTTTAAATTTTTAATTTTTTTTTTTATTATTCTTAGGGTTTTTCTATTTCCTTTACCAGTCAAGCTTCTGCAAATTGGAAAAAGCACTTTACCTAAATTAATATATCTATTTACGTACGATAAATTTTTAAATTTCATTAATAAGAGAGTATGTAAAGTAAACTTGTCGAAATCATGTTTTTTTCAACATTAAAAACTAAATCATTGTCGTATTTTTGATTAAAAAAATTTATCACCTTATTTGAAGACACTCTTTTTTTTGTTTTAAGATATGTCAATAGATGATTAAAACTATACTCATTCATGCCTATTTTTTTTATAGTTTTGAAATTCAATTTTGAAAATAATAAATCTAGGTTTTTTTCTGAAAAATAATAATTATGACTACTTCTAAAATCATATCGTAAAAAATTATCACCAAGGAGAAATTTATAAATATTAAAATAGTTTGGTATTCTGAGTACTAGATATCCGTTTTTTTTTAAAATTTTTTTCAAACTTTTTAAAAATAAATCAGGGTTTAACTTATGTTCAAGTTCAGATAATGATAAAATGATATCATATTTTTTTTTTTCTTTTAGGATATCACTCAAAGAAGAGAAGAAATTGTGACCATTTCTTTTTACATAGTTACTATAAAAATTGCTATCCAAACCTGTTGTTTGTGAAGATTTTTTTTTTAAATAGTTTATTAATATACCGGATCCACAATTTGATTCTAATACTTTTTTATTCTCAAAATTTAAAAATTTTTCTATAAACTTTATCTTCTTTATCTCTCTTGGTTTATGGAATTTATCAAACTCTTTAATAGAATTGTTGATATTATATATATTTCTTGCGATGGAAGAGTCTTCAAGTTTATCTGATTTTTTTTTTAAACTTACAAGATCACAATTTTTGCAGCAAATTATTTTTACATTGTTCTTTGAAAAAGTATTTTTTCCAGTTCTAATTTTTTTATTCCATATAACTTTATAATCAGTTTTGTTACAACAAATACACTTGCTTGTCATTTTTATAAATTACTCTTTACTTTTTATAAGAGTTATAGAGTCTACATTTCTTCTAATTTCCAATAAATCTTCGTAGTCCATGCTGCATGTATGAGCTAACTGGGTTTCAACATTTAAAGATTTATTACACGAGAAATGTTTTTCTATATACTCTGCTCCTTTAGATACCGCATAAATACAAGCCGATGTTCCAATGGTGTGATCACTATACCCTTTTATTTTAGAATTTTCAAAATTTGGCATTTTTAACTCGTCAAGCCGGGTAGGATACTTTGAAACACAATAAAAATAAGTTATATTTTTTCCTTTATAAGGCAATGAGCTCAAATTTTTATGCATACCCAGTGAAATAAAAACTTTTTTATTTAAACTTAATATTTCTTTGCAAAGTTTTTTGTCTTTCACTGTTCTACTAGCTATTTTGTAAAAATTAATTCCTGCTTCCTCACACCAATCAATTTTTGATTTATCAAAAATTGAAGCAAAGAATTCAATACCAATATGATTTGAATAGCTATTAAGATCAAAAAACTCTTTTTTTGAAAGTTGAATGTAACTTCTTAAATTATTATTAAATAACAACTTAGAATCATATAGTTGAACCTTTACAAAGTCGGCACCACCTAATTTAGAGTACAAAATCATTCTTTTTGCTTCATCTATTGAGCCCAAATGTTGTGGGTGAATCTCAGAAATAATTTTAACTTTTCTTTGATTATTATTTTTTTTCATAAAATTTAAAATTTAATTTTTTTAATATCAGACTTGTAATGAATGTCATTAATATTTGTTCTAATACATCCCAAATATGTGCTTAGAGCATTCTGGAATACTGTATCTCTTTTCATAACTCTTATAGCTGCATTTGAATTTAAATTTTTATCTATAGATATTACCTCATTCAAATCATTTGTTATTAATTTCATTATTGAGTTATCAATATCAGTAGATGAGATTTCTGGTGAATTTGCCTGTAAACTAGCAACTATTGTTGCTTTTGTTCTAAGTTTTTTTTCAATCTTAAGCAACGCATGCTTTACTACATCCATCTTAAATACATTATCTTTTGATAAGTTATTTGGCCTCTCTATTATATTTGCTTTATTTTTTTTTGAAATTTTTAATATTTTTTTATTTTCTGAGCTTACAAATGTATGTTTTATTAAATTTGAGTTTTTGCAAGCATCAATAGTATAAACAATCATTGGCTTATTTTTTATTTTAAAAATATTTTTATGTTTAAATCTTTTTGAATTTCCTCTGGCTGGAATAATAGCAATAATATTTTTTAACAATTTTTTTTTATCACGGCTTAATTTTTGAAAATTTATTTTTAAAATTTTCTCTTTAAAGTTTTTTAAATACTCTACAGACTTTGTTTTATTAGATTTATGCATTCTATATCTATAGAATGGAAACGGCAAATTATATATTTTGTATTTATCTCCAAGTCGCAACCTGAGCTCTTCCTCTTCTCGATGTCTAAATTTTGCATTATATAATCCGTGTTGAACAAATTTTTTTTTATTATACATAATTCCACATGCTATTGGATTATTTTTAGATGAAATTTTTTTAATTTGAGATCCAGACTGATCGACATAAAAATAATCACACGCAACACCAAAGAATTCGGGGTTTTCATCTAAGAAAAATGATAAAATGTTAATTAAATTTACCGAAATATAATCGTCTGCATCAACTCTGACAAAATATTTTCCTTTTGACTTAAGTATTGCTTTATTTGCACTGGCGGCAACTCCAATATTCTTTTTGTTAAAAATAAAACTTAAATTTTTAAATTTTTTATACCTTAAAATTTTTTTTTTTGAGTCATCATTCGAACAATCATCTACTATAATAATTTCGTAATCTTTATTTAAGTTTCTTAGACCTGAACTATAATTTTGATTTATGCAACTTCTAATACATCTTTCAATAAATTTTCCGTAGTTAAAGTTTGTTATAATAATTGAAATCTTCATAAGTTATACCCTATATAAACCTATCCTTGAAAAAATATTTTTTATTTAATTGATTATAAAAACTGATAACAAATTTTTCATCTATTTTTTTTAAAAAGAAATCATATTTAAATTTCACTATAAAATTTTTTAGATAAAATTCTATTATATTTATTTCCTCAGTATTCAATTTATTTTTCCAATTATTTATATTTGTTTTTGAAATTTTACTTATTTTTTTAACATAGCTATTACCAATAGAAGGATAGCCTAAAACAGTGGGTAGTAATGATTTGTCGTCATACTTTACACTCATAAAACTAAAAATTTCCTTTAAGACCTTTTTAGGATCTAAAACTAATTTCTCGTATTTTATTGTTTTATACTTTTTTTTTCCTAAAATTTTTTCGTTGGTTTCTTTATACTCTAAATCTAAATTTAATCTTACTATCATTGATGTAATCAAATCAATTTTATCCTCGGAATTTTTCTTATAATATGTATTTATCCCAGATTTTAAGCTAGAATAGATATCTCTTGGATCTCTCAAAATATGTATTATTTTTATCTCCTTAAAATATTTGTTCATTTTTGCAGCTAAATGTGAACAAGATGTCTCTTTAAAAACAAAATATTTCACGTTTTTTTTAAACTTTTTTTTATAAAAATTTATATAAGATGAGATTAATAATTTTAAAAGTTTTTCGATATTATTGATATTTTTGTGATTTACTTTTGCGAGAAATGATTTAACAAAAATATTAAAATTAATATTTTTAGTAGTGCTTCTTTCTCTCTCCATTAAAGTTTTATTTAAAATTTTTTCTAGTTTATTTACTTTAAAACGAAAGGAATATTTTTTATTATTGTAATGAGGGTAGTAAGCATAAAGAATACTTATATCACCTGGATAAACACATAATTCATTTGCATCATCTAATAAAGTTCCAATTAAAGTTGTTCCACTTCGCCTGTGACCGGTTATAAATAATATTTTCATATCATTAAATTATATACTTAGAAATCTTTTTTCGAAATCTTTAAATATTCTATCATTTAGTATTTTTTTCTTGTGCTTTCTTAAACTTTTTTCAAAGTTAACTAAATAATCTTCCACTGAAAAAAACCTTTGTTTTATTATTTTATTACTAACTATATTAATGTAATTATTTCGCTGAATCATATCCTCTTTTAAATGAGAATTTTTAAATGCAAAAATATAAAATAGTTTTTTAGCTAATAAAATTTTTGACTTACTAAGTTTTGTTTTATTTTTTTTCTTACAAATTATATTTTCATACTCATCTATATTTTTTGGATCGAATGTTATGCCTTTGTTGGAATAAAAATGTTCTCCACAAAGCAATGCTTTTTTACCTAATATTGCAGTTTCTAATCCTATTGAACCCCTGCCTGTAATGATTAAATCTGAAAATTCTATTAAAGATTTTGTAGATAGGTTTGAAGGACAATAAAATATATTTTCATTTTTAATTGTTTTTAATTTGTTTAAAACTATTTCCTCCTCACCAAATTTATATTTATCTGACTTGAATTTATGATTTGTAGGATGGTTTTTAACTATCCATAAAAATTCTTTAGTTTTTTTAGCAATTTCAAGAGTTTTTAGAAATTGATGATAATAACTGTCAAATATTAATTTTCCAAATGCATGATTTGCATCTGGAAATGCATGTGGTGCAAATAAAATTACTTTTTTAAATTTATTTTTTGGAAATATATTTCCAATATCTCTTTTCTTATTAGAATATGCATCAATTACATTGTGGTGTTTTATCTTTCCCTCAAATCTTTTATTAAAATAAATGTCTAATTTTTTATTCCAATTTCTATCAATAGATTTTAAGTCTTTCATTTCTTCTACATCAAAAAAAAGTTCAGACCTGAAAGATTGATAAAGTTTTTTATACACTCTAATTCTACTACTAAGGATATTTATTACTTTAATATTTTTTTGTAATGCAATACGCATTGCTATCGCAGAATTTGAGGCATAGGTGTGAGTGTTAGAAATAATATAATTAAATTTATGTTTTGAAATTAATTCATTAATATAAAAAAACTTATAAAGTGTAATAAACAGTAGCTTAAAGAAACTAAATGAAATCAAATTGTTTCTTTCGTATTGATTATTTTGTCTTATAAAATGATCATATATAATGTCCCCAAAATATATACCTTGAATTTTGAAATTTTTTATAAATTTTGTTCTTGATCCAAAGATAATCTCCAAAAATGATAAAATAAAACATAAAACACTTTTTATTAATATTAAAAATTTCAAAGTATTTTGTTTTATATTAATATAAAAAACGTTTTCGATTTTAAAAGATTTATAAATTTTATTTAACTGATTTTCTTTTCCCTGATTTGTTAATAAAAAAATATTATATTTATATTTTTTATTTAAAATATACGAAAAATATGCTGAAAGTAAGTTTGGCTCAGGAAGATTCCTATCGATTAGAAGAATATTTTTTTCTGTGTCATGTTTTTCAATTTTAAATTTATTTAATTTTTCAAAGGAATTTATTAACTTTTGATCTATTTTTTTTCTAAAAGAATACATTTTTTTTTATAAAATTTTCTATGAAAATCTGTAAATTAATTAGTTTCCACTCTAATTTATTATTATTCTTAAATTTTATTTTTTTTAGAATATTTAAATTTTCTATAGTTTGAAACTTTTTATCCTTTAAAATTGGTTTTAATTCATTTGGATAACCAGAAAAGCCTTGTTTTTTAAATATTAAATCCTCTGAATAATATTTAAGAAATATTTTTTTTAACAAAGGTTTTAATTGAAATAATTTATGATTATTTCTATTAATCTTATATCTTGCAGGTAAATTAACAATGTTTTTTAAAATTTCTTTTTGAATAAATACATTTCTAGGTTCTATAGCATGATTGCAACAAACTAAATCATTTCCAATATTATAAACAGATAAAGCTGAAAAGAAATAATCTGTAAAAAGCGAGCTTTGTAAATTTCTCTCTTTTTTTTTTAAAAAATTATATTTTTTTGAAACTTTTGAATAAAAATTATTCATTCTATTTTCTAAATCATCGAATTTTTGAACAACATATTTTTTACTTATAAAACTTGAGTAGGGCGATAGATTATTATTTTTAAAACTTGTCCATTCTATTTTTCGATAAAGTTCATAACCTCCAAAAAGCTCATCTGCGCCATCACCTACGAAAAAAACTTTACAATTTTTCCTCTTAAAAAAATTTGAAATTTGATACCTTCCTAAAAAATCGTGCGTAAGATAAGGAATAGCTATATCTTTAGTACATTTTGAGACTATTCTTTTATTTTTTTTAACTGAAGCATTAAGTATATGAATTTTTTTTTTAAGCTTTTTTTCAAATCCACTCAAATTTTCTGTAATTTTATCTTTTTTATGATGATGCAAAGATCCTACAATAAAATTTTGTTTTAAACTGTTAATCATAGCAGTTTGTAAAGATGAATCTATACCTCCACTACAAATACTTGCAAATTTTACCTTTGGTATCATTAAATTAAGTTGCTTTAAAAAAATATTATGAAAAAAGTCAACAAGATCTTTTTCAGACATCGAATTAAATTTTTTATATTTTTCTTTATTAATCCAGTTAATTGGGTTTTCAAATATTTTTGTTTTAATTTGATCTTTGTCTATTAGATACTCTGAATATTGACCTGGTTCCACTATACTTATGTTTTTATATATTGTGTTTTTTTTAAATAAAAGGTGTCTTGTACAAAAATAATTTCTTATTACTTCTTTATTAAGTTCTTTTTTTTTAATAAAATCTAATATTGATTTGATAGTTGAAGACAGTATAAAATAATCATCATCATTATACTTATATAGTCTTTTTTCACCTTGAATATCACTTGAAAAAATTAACTTATTTTTTAAATTATCAA
>MDSY01024593.1_pt1 | contig 20312 bp, 19 predicted proteins | sample 811131 | NCBI WGS metagenome assembly MDSY01 (sample SAMN05326643, study PRJNA326480) | marine metagenome | isolation source: seawater | place: Atlantic Ocean: South West | collected 2010
AAGTGGAGGTGGGCGTGAAGTTAGTCGTTGAAACAGATCAGGTTGCCGATTCGAAAGCCGATGAGGAGTCAGATTCGAAAGCCGATGAGGAGTCAGATTCGAAGGAAGATCAGGCAGGCAATTCCCTACTTTCTGAATAATGGACGGTTGGGTTTCTGTTTATGCGGACGCTTTCGCTCCTGGAGTGGAAATGCGTAAGCAGATTCTTGTTGATGCTGACATTCCTTGTGTGATATTGAATCGACAAGACAGCAGTTACTCAGGTGTAGGCTTTGCGTCAATAGACGTCCAACTTATGGTGCCAAAAGAGTTTATAGAAAAGGCACAATCCCTCTTGCAGTTATGAGTGAAATGATCACGCGTGGCTTAACGGGTGTTGTGTTCGTTTCTATCGTTGTGCTTGCGACAACTTCAAATTTGATTTCGGCCACTGTCTTGTGGGTCGCTGTTTTGCTACAAGGGTTAAAAGAATATAAGAAATTAAAAGGGTCTCTACTTGGTTATTTGCTCATCACCATTGCTGTTGTGTCTTTGTGGGCCATGGGACGCCCATTTGAAACTTGGTTAGGTTGGGATGTGGTGGCTTTTTTAACTTGGATTTGGGCGAATGATACATTTGCATATGTGGGAGGGAGGCTGCTCGGAAGGAAGTTTATTCATAGAGGCCTGGCGCCGAAAGTATCCCCTAACAAGTCTTGGGAAGGCGCATTTTTCGGGGCACTTGGCGCAGCATTTGTTGGGTGGTTATGGATGGGTAACGAAGGTGCTTGGCTCGGAGTGCTGACGGGCATCCTTTCTACAATGGGTGATTTGGTCCAAAGCGCACTTAAAAGACGCGCCAACGTGAAAGACAGTGGCACCTTATTGCCTGGGCATGGTGGCGTTTTAGACAGGTTTGATGGACTGCTTATTGCGGCCCCTGTAATACTAATAATTAGAACATTTATTTCATGACATTACATAGGGAAGGTTTTATTCCATTGGGCTTGGTGCTGCTTATATCAGCAACAATTTCCGCAGTATTATTCGCGCTTGATGTGCCGGATATGGCCTTGTGGATTGTCTGGTTTTGTGCTTCAGTCATTTTTATTTTATTCGCTCAATTTTTCCGAATCCCTAAGCGTATTCCGACTGGTGCTGTTGGAGATGTGATTGCACCAAGTGATGGTAAAGTCGTGGTGATTGAGAAGGTGGTTGAGCCAGAGTACTTTAAGGATGAGAGAATTCAAGTTAGCATTTTCATGAGTCCTCTAAACGTTCACTGTCAATGGACACCGATGGCTGGCATTGTAAAATACGCAAAATACCATGCTGGAAAATATTTGGTGGCATGGCATCCAAAGAGCAGTTTAGAGAATGAACGAACGACATTTGTTGTTGAGTGCGCACAAGGAGAAGTGTTGTTTCGCCAGATCGCCGGAGCAGTCGCGCGTAGGATAAGATATTATATCAAACCAGGACAAAACCTTGTGAAAGGTGAGGAAGTGGGCTTTATTAAATTCGGTTCTAGGATTGATGTATACCTGCCCTTGGATGCAGATATTCATATAGGAATTGATGAGAAAGTGACAGGAAGAGAGACAATTATAGCGACGCTAAAAGGATAACGCTACAGGAATTGATCCTTTAAAAATTTCGGTGTGGTGTAAGATTGTATTAGCTTGTCAAGTATAAATTACATCAAATTTTAATTCTATGAAAAAATTATTACTTCAGTTTTCTATATTTTCCCTTTTATCCTTGGCAGTGTACGCACCTTTTCAAGCGCAAGAAACACCAACATCTCCTTCTTTTTCACTCAGTGAGATCCCTCAAGTGGCGGTAGAAGCTAGGGTTTCAAAATTGATGCCTACAAAAGCAATGGACGGATTCACAGAGGTTCCACAGGTTCCTTTCTCTGAAGAAGGAAAGATAGGGCAGCTTGAAAACATTCAAACACGTGCTTTGGTTGTGCAAAGACAAATTATAGGATTAACACAATACGATCTTCAATCAAATGCTGCGATTGACGACAGACTCGTAGGGTCTGGGAGTGCAATTAGTGCAGGTTGGAACATGAGTCTCGAAACGGGTACTTTTCCTGATCGAGGCACTGGATATAATTTCTTTGATGGAGAAGTGTGGGAAGAGCAACCTTATGAAAGAATAGAAAGTGTGCGTTGTGGATGGGCGTCTATCGCTCACACGGGTTCTGGATTAGAGTTAAGTATTACTCATCCTGGTATTGACACCCCTTTTCTAATGACTTCTAGAACAGCAGGAAGTGGTGATGCTTGGAGTGAAATGAGCATTCCTATGGATGGTCCATTGGGCGTGCTTTGGCCTAGAGTCGCGACAAGTGGTCCTGACGGCAATACGATTCATGTGATTGGTGTTTCGACACCTGTAGCCAATGGAGGAGTGTTGTATGAAGGGCAAGATGGCGCGCTTCTGTATTACCGTTCACTGGACGCAGGGGTTACCTGGGAGCAGTCAACTTTCCCTGCATTAGACACAACAAATTTTGTCGGTTTCAGTGGTGATACGTATGCCATACACGCACGTGAAGGAGTTGTTGCGTTTACTGTATTTAATGACCTCATGGATACATTCGTGATGATTTCTGAGGACAATGGAGACAACTGGGAGTACACACCTGTGATTGATTTCCCTGTAGATAATTATGTGACAGATATGGGACTTCCTGTGGATGAAGGTGAGGACTTTGATGGGGATGGAATATTCCAAGAATATCTTAATTCAGATGGATCTGGGGATGTTCATGTAGACCAAAACGGTTTGGTGCATGTGGTCTTCGGTGGCATGTATTACATGGATGCAGATACGGTTGACGATAACTTCAGTTTCTTTCCTGGAACAAATGGCCTCGAATACTGGAATCAGAGTTATGGCATCGATAGCTCTTTGACTATCGCATACGCATATGACATCGATGAAAGCGGAACACTTGATCTTGAAGATGAAATCGCTGCATATTTTGTCAACCTTGCTGGAATTCCAAGTATGGGATCTAATGAAGCAGGTGATTTGTTTGTAACCTACTCTGCAATACGAGAGGACTACTCGACAGGGTCTCAGAACTACCGTCATTTATATCTCGTAAACTCAACAGACAATGGCTCAACTTGGAATACAGAGGATGCATGTGATTTAACGCCTGACCTTGACTTTGATGGGTATGAATCTGTCTTTGGATCTTTGGCTCCAGATATAGCGGACCATCTCGAAATTATTTACCAAAGAGACTTTGAGCCAGGTCTTCATGTACGTGGCGACCTAGATCCAGTAGATTTAAATGACATTGTTCATCTTAGAGTTGCAGTTGCAGACTTGGGAGATTGTTCAGATATCGAATTTAATGACTGGGTAGGCGTTTCAGAACCATTTGAAGATGGAGAACTCATGATATACCCAAACCCAGCTTCATCATCTTTCGATATCGTCATTGATCGACCTGGCGCGCATGCTGTCAGAATTGTTGACTTTAACGGCCGCACCATTCTTCAATGGAACACGACTTCTATGGTAGAGCAAGTCAATATTTCCGATCTCTCTGCAGGTATTTATCTCGTAGAGATATCACAAGGAGATGTAAATACGGTGGTACGTCTTGCAGTTGACTAGTTTTATACAGACCTCTTTAACAATTGGTACTGCTGAGAGTTTAACGGGCGGAGCGATCGCGAAGGCGATTAGCTCCGTTCCTGGCTCCAGTAGATATTTCCGTGGTGCCATTGTTGCGTATGCAGAAGATGTGAAGGTATCTGTACTGGGAGTGAGTGAACAAACAATAGCAGATAAAGGTGTTGTAAGTGAAGAAGTTGTTGCCCAAATGGCGCAAGGATGTAGAAAAGTATTAAATGTTGATTTTGCCATTGCCACATCTGGTATCGCTGGTCCCGGTGGAGGGACTGACGAAACGCCAGTAGGAACGGTATGTATTTCAATAGCAGGGCCAGGCTTTTGCGAGTCATGGACTGTGTCTTTTGAGGGGGACAGAAAAGCCATTGTCGAAGCCGTTGTCCTTAAGACTTTTGATTATATTGAAGAAACGGTGAAGAGACATGTGTTAAGTGTTGGTTGAATACGAAAAAAGTCGTTTCTTTGCAGTCCTAAATTTTTAGTCATGAGCCGTATTTGTCAGATAACAGGAAAGAAAGTGATGGTTGGTAACAACGTGAGTCACTCAAAAGCGAGGACGAAGCGTCGTTTTTATCCAAACCTTCAACGTAAACGTTTTTATATTTCAGAAGAAGATAGATGGGTTACGTTACGCGTATCTACTGCTGCGATGCGTACGATTAATAAAATCGGTATCGTGAACGCGATGAATCGCGCCAAAGAAGCCGGCCTTTTTGTTGAGAAAGCATAGTATCTGTTTTTCGGATATAAATTGATCGGGTTTTGAGTCCGGTCGATTAACCAATTCCCCCACTACATTTAAGTATTACGCTTAAGTATAAAGCATTAAAAAAGGTTCGCTGTTGAAGCGAACCTTTTTTTGGATTAATGTTTTTTGTTGCGTCTGTCTAGTTACCTCCTAAAATAAGCGGAAGACCATCGTCTCCAGATCCGATGACGACCACTTTAGCATTGTTGCTTTCAGCGAGAATTGTGGTGGCTTCGATACCTTTCCATTGGAGTAATTCATCTGAAATACTCTGAGAGACGATGTTTTGGAAATCTCGGATACCCTCAGCTTCTATTCTCTTGCGATCAGCTTCTTTTGAGGCTTTCTCTATACGGAATTCGTATTCCAAGGACTCTTGTTCCTGTTGAAGCTTTCTTTCAATGGCTTGTTCTAAGGTGAGCGGAAGCTCGATATTTCTGATCAGAACGTCATTCAGTTGAATGAAGTTATTAGAAAGTTTTTCTTCCAAACGTGTTTCTATTTCCAACTGTATCTCTTCTCTTTTTGTCGTATTAAACTCTTCAGGGAGATATTGAGCGATCACCTCTCGGGCAACAGATCTCATGGCAGGCTGAATCACCTTTGACTCATAACGATTTCCTCTTTCGATCTCTAAATAACCTAGCTTGTCGTATGTCGGCTGATAGAAGACGGTCATATCCATCTTAATCTTCAGTAAGTTCGATGAAAGGACTTCAAGGTTTTCAAAAAGCTCTTGTTGTCTTATTTCGTATTCGTAGACTTTGTCCCATGGCGCTTTAATGTGGAATCCACTTTTCATAGCAGGCGCTTCAGCATCCACTCCGTTGCCGAAAGTATGGAAAATAAGACCGGCATGCCCTGAACTGATGGTGTATGTTAATGAGCTCCATAGAAAAATGACGGGCAAAATTATTAATGCGGACCCGATGATTAGTTTGATCCGTTTCTTCTCTGCTTCTTGTTGTGTTGACATGGTGAAATGTATTTATTTAAAATCTTAAAATGTTATATTTAGTTCTGAGATCAGTATCCTCCTTGGCGTCTTCTCACCACCCATTCGATAGACATTGCTACAATTACAAGCCACAAAATCAAATCAAACCGAATTAAGTCAACGCGTTCTGTAAATTCATGCAAGATGCTTCTCTTTTGGGTTTGTCCCAAAACTATTTCACTCCATTTGCTATTATTAACGTTTATCCCGCTTAATGCTCCGAGATATACGCCACCTGATTTAACGCTGAGTCTCTTTAAAAGGGAATGATTTGCAGGGAGTGAACTCATCTCAGCTTTTAATGATGTAATGACAAAAGAACCATTTTCTTCATATATTTCTCCATCGAGTAGGCATGATGAATTCCATGTGTATTCACCTGGAGCGAGCCTGCCACAATCCAAGCGGTATCTCTGTTCTGAAACGGAGAAATAATAATCGTATTCTTGATCGTTTTGGTTTCTAATTGTAAGCTGGATATCTACTTCTGTTGTGGGCTTTAATGATGCGTCATATACCTGGGCAGAAAACTTGACGCGTTCGTCCTCATCGCGTTTTGATGGAGCATCAACACGAAAGCGTCTGATATCGTCACGGCTCACCAGATATTGAATGGATCCGTTAATGAGTTCGTCAAAAACCTCAAAATTCTTGTCTCGCAGGAAATTCTCCATCCGCCATCTCCATATGCCATCTCCCACGATTATTCCGCTTCTTCTTCCTGAAGCATCTTTGTTGAAAGCCCAAAGTGGCCATTGGGTTTTCAGTGCGCCTAGTGTTTGGTATAACATAACCTCCAGTGACCCAGTTGCCTTCACGTCACCAAAGGTTGTGTTGAGGGGCGCCCAAGTCATGAGATGAGATGCCAGCGATTCTGGTGTGGAGAAAAGCGAGAAACCAGGGTTAGGAACGCCTTGCACAGTCTCTAACAAGTCCGAATCTTCAATATCAACACCAGTCCGTTCAATGGGCAGTTGGGATAAATCTGATGTGCCTCCCCCGATAAAGAAGATAGGGGTGTCCGAAACGATAGCCTCAGAAATTGAAGAAGGTACGGGAGAGAACCTGTTGGGTATGTTGTGTAGGATTAGAATGTCATGCTGTGGCAAGCTGTTGTCTCTTGATGTTTCAAAATCGATTAATTCACTCGAAAAAATCACCTCAGGGGTTTGGTGTTTATTTGCAGTCACAGCTTTTCTAATCGCTGCAACATCAGGGTGAGGCGCATTTGCGACGATTAATACTTTGCGTTTGCTTTCGAGGACCTCAATGAATGTCACTTTTGAGTTGTTTGCGACTAAGGCTTCATTTTGTTCAGTTTGTAACCTGCTCGTGACTTCTATTTTAAATGTGCCAGTTGTTGAAGCATCTAACTCAAAACGGATGTTTTCAGAATCAATTCCAGCGTTTACAATCCAAATTCGTTCTTCCTTCAGGTCCCCATTTATTTGGACTGAGGTAATCACTGATTCTCCCACAAACCCCCGAGCTTTTATTTTGGCTTCCAATGGAAATGTGTTACCCAGATACGCAACTTCGTTACATATTACATCGGAAACTTGAACATCTCTCACAGCTGTTGTGTCTCCTGTACCCACAAAAAAGTGAGGCACTTCTAATAGCTGTGAACCGAATTCCGGATCTCGTCCTCTGTTACTTAATCCATCTGTTGTGAAAATAACGCCAGCGATATTTCTGTGTGAGAATTTATCACGAAGCCCCTCTAAAGCCGATCCGATATCTGTGCGTGGGGCGTCAAATAAAAGTTGAGAACTTTGAATGGAATCACCCCAATCATTGATGCTTAACCCTACCAACTGTGTCCCGAAAATGTAGTTTTCTACTTCGAACCCATTTTCAACAAATGGGAGAGGAGCTTTGTTCACCCAGTCTGCCAGTGCCAACCTTTTCGTAGTGCTGTCTTTCCCAACCCACTGCGAGGATGTCCCATCGTGAACCAGAAGCACTGTTGCTGGTTCGGCCTCAACTGTGACTGTCTTTATGATAGGTTCTAAAAGTAAAAAGCACAGCACACCGAGTACACTCAATCTTAACAATCCAAGCCCCCATCTTAGCCATGCTTTCTGTGGGCCATCCGTGCCTATCGCATAACGAAGCAATGTGAGTCCAAGTGCGACTGCGAGTGCAATGCCCCACTTCAAGATCGGAACGTCAACGAGAATGTCAGGCCAAAAGGAGCTCACAATGATTTTGAGTTTAAGCGGTAACCATTCCGCCACACACATTCAGTGTTTGGCCAGTAACATAAGAACTCATATCACTTGCTAGGAAAATACATGCGTTTGCTACGTCTTCTGGAGTTCCGCCGCGTTTTAGAGGTATTCCTTCACGCCATCCTTGCACAGTCGCTTCATCCAATTTTTCGGTCATCTCAGTCTCAATAAAACCTGGTGCTATTGCATTGCTTCGGATGTTTCTCGAGCCAAGCTCTAGAGCTACAGATTTTGTAAAACCCAGTATGCCTGCTTTGGAAGCTGCGTAATTCGCTTGGCCGGCGTTTCCTTGGACGCCCACGACGGAGCTGATATTTATAATGGATCCTGATCGTGCTTTCAGCATCGTCCGAAGTACAGACTTTGTAAGATTGAAACAGCTTTTTAAATTCACATTAATCACTCTGTCCCATTGGTCTTCTGACATGCGCATAAGCAATGTGTCATCCGTGATGCCGGCATTGTTTACGAGAATATCTATTCCTCCGTATGCATCAAGCACCTCTTTTACGAGATGTTCTGCGTCTTCCATTTTTGACGCATCTGACTTAAATCCTCGTGCCTGACCTCCTGACGCCGTGAGAGATTTCTCCAGTTCTACTGCTCTCTCATTGGAGCCTATATATGTAAAAGCAACAGTAGCACCTTGGGCGATAAATGATCTGGCTATGGATTCTCCGATTCCTCTAGAAGCCCCCGTAATAATGGCAATTTTTCCTTTTAATAACATGTTTTAAGTTCTTTATTCTGGTACAATACTCACTGCGGATGCAATCATTTCTGCGAGGTCTTGAACATCCACGGTGTCTGATTTCTCAGCACCTTTCACACCGTCTGTCATCATTGTGTTGCAAAATGGACATCCTGTCGCTACAAATGAAGCTGATGTTTCGAGCACATCTTCTGTTCGCTTTTCGTTGATTTCTTTATTGCCTTTTTCCGCTTCTTTAAACATTTGAGCCCCTCCCGCACCACAACATAGTCCCTTTGATTTACAACGACGCATTTCCACGAGTTCTGCATCAAGTGCTTCTATAACGGATCGAGGTGCTTCGTACTCACCATTTCCCCGCCCCAAATAACAGGGGTCATGGAACGTAATTCGTTTTCCCTTAAACGGGTGGTCTTCAGCCAAGGTTAATTTCCCTTCTGAAATAAGTGTCGCAATAAACTGACTGTGGTGCATCACTTTGTATTCACCTCCCAACTCAGGATACTCGTTTTTCATGATGTTGAAGCAGTGTGGGCAACCTGTCACAATTTTCTTAATTCCATAGCCATTGAGAACAGCGATGTTTGTTGCTGCTTGCATTTGGAAAAGGAATTCATTTCCCGCTCTCTTTGCCGGATCACCTGTGCAACTCTCTTCGGCGCCCAGAACAGCAAAACTTACGTTTGCGTGGTGGAGTATTTGGGCAATCGCTTTCGTAATCTTCTTGGCTCTGTCGTCAAAACTACCGGCGCACCCCACCCAAAAAAGCACCTCGGGAGATTTGCCTTCAGCGATCATCTCCGCCATCGTAGGAACCTTAAATGTATTCATCTCAAAAGTGTATTGTTCAGCATAGTTCTATGCATCTTTGATCCAATCTCCTCGTGATGCAGCAGGAAAAGCCCAGGGTGCACCGTTGTTTTCGATGTTGTTAAACATGTTTGTGATGGTCTCAGGCGATTTACTGTCCTCCATAATTAAACTTCTTCTCATGTCTAGAATAATTCCCATGGGACTGATATTAATCGGACAGGCATCAACACATGCTTGGCATGACGTACACGCCCAAAGTTCTTCTTCACTTATATAGTTCCCTAATAGCTTTTTTCCGTCGTCTTTAAACGCTCCTCCGTTGGCATCCCGATTATGACCAATCTCATCCACCCGATCTCGACAATCCATCATGATCTTTCTGGGAGAGAGAAGCTTCCCCGTCATATTCGCTGGGCACACAGAAGTACATCTTCCACACTCTGTGCATGAGTAGGATTCCATAATTTGTTTCCAGTTTAAATCAGTGCCATCCTTCACGCCGAAGCTGAGCGGTGTTTCAGGGACAGCATCATTGTCTGGTGGTGGGGGAGTCGCATATGGATCAGCAGTGGGGTCCATCATGAGATCGACTTCTTTTTTAACGGATGCCATGTTGTCCAATGCGCCGCTTTCATTCAAGTTTGAGTAATACGTATTCGGGAAGGCGAGTAAAATATGAAAGTGCTTTGAATAGGGCACGTAAACCAAAAATGATATCACACCTGCGATATGCAACCACCAGAAACCTCTCTCCGCAATGACAATTCCGGACTCACTTAAGCCAGAATACATGGGCACTAGGAATTGACTTATCGGGAAACTGCCTGCCTTTACATAGTGATCTAATTCGAGATTTTGAGCGATAGCGTCTGTGGCGTTCATGCTTAGGAAGGCAAACATTAAGACAATCTCAGCAACAAGTATAATATTCGCGTCCATTGATGGCCATCCACCCATTTCAGGGGATTTAAACCTTGCCAATGCAAGGACATTTCGCCTGATCAGAAAGATAACGCAGGCTGCCAGAACGGCAAATGCAAGAATTTCAAAGACGGCAATGAGGATATTGTATAGAGACCCTAAAGAGGCAAAAATGCGATGTGTGCCCAGCAGACCGTCTAACACAATCTCAAGCATTTCGATGTTAATAATCACGAATCCGACATACACAAAAATATGAAGAATTCCTGCTACAGGTCTGGCCACCATTTTGCTTTGTCCCATGGCAACTCGTGCCATGGTTTTCCATCTCTCTGCTTTTCTGTCTGAAAGGTCAATGTCGCGCCCCATATTAATGTTACGCCCCACAAAGGCGATACGTCTGGCAAACAGGAAAACGCCTGTCCCTAACATCGCAGCAAACATTAATTGTGCAAGATGAGCCATAATCATAGTTGTATTCAGTCTTTTTGGTTTTCCATCTCTTCGCGTATCATCTTTTCCATACGTTTGATATCACCTTTTGACATCTTTGCATCTTGCTTTCTCCCAAACAAACTCACCCTCACATACTTCCATGGGTTGAGTTGTAAATCGTCTAGCAGTTCTTGAATTTCTGTGTTGCTGTCGACCAAGCCATCATAAAGACTGTCATTTACTAAAAGTTTACCTATGGTGCCTTCTCCACTTTGGATGCGACTTGTAACAGATGTGATTTCCTCCATTGCTTTCTCGGCCTTCACTAACGTACGGGTAATATCTACCGATACGAGAGAGTCACTTAGGTCAGAGAAATTTGTAATGATATTAGAAATCTGTGTGTTATTGTCGTTGAGGTTTTGAGTGATTTCATCGATGTTAGACATCACATTTTTAAAGACAAGTCTGTTTTCAAGAACCAATCCATCTAAATTTTCTACTGTATTCTCAATAGTCGCCACAGTTCTCTCTAAACTTTCAAAGGCAGAAGGCAATGATTGAGTAGCATCGTCATCAAAGACAGCTTTCATATTCGTAAGGATATCGTCGACCCCCTTGATCAGTTCTTCTGTTTTATTTCTTAGCGGTTCGAGTTCTTTTCTTACCGCCTCAGTAATATCCATCTCAACAGAGGAAAGAAGAGTGTCTCCTGATTGAATGAAAGACTGTGTGATTCCAGGTTCAATCTTGATCGCTTTTGTGCCAAATAAGTCAGAAGAATATATTTTTGCATCCGAATCAATCGGAATTTTTAATTGAGACTCTTCAATGGTGAATTCAACCAAGATGGAGCCATCGCCTTTGTCTGAAAATCCAACGTCTGAGACTTGTCCCACTTTAAATCCATTGACGAGCACAGGATTTGAGACCGACAGCCCTTCAATCTTACTGTAAACCGCATACAGGGTGATTTGTTTGCTTAAAGGATTGAAGCCCTTGAGGTAATTGATGCCAAGGAAAAGCAGTGCAACCCCCAAAATCATCAGGGTGCCAATTTTGAATTCTTGCGAAATCCTATTTGTTCTTACTTCCTTACTCACGGTGACTTTGATTCCTCTAATATACGCGACATAGGCACTCTTTTGCCATCCTTGAACGCGGCAACAAATGCCCCTTTAAATCCTTGGTCTCGCAGTTCTTTTTTTTTCATGTGAGCATCTTCAGCAACACTAAATTTCCCAATCGTGTATTTGTATTGTCCGGCACTAAGGTACATGTCTACGTTTTGAAGACCTCTAAAAACAGGGTCGCTTTTATCAAGTTCTGTAGGGGAAGATGCTATCTGTATGCTAAACGTAACTCCGTCAGTGATTTGCGGAAGAGGTTCTGTCTCAGATTCATCGACAGGTTTATCTGGGGTCACGGGCCTGTGGATGTCCCGATAGTCCCGAAAAGCACGAAAAAGCGCAGATGCCATATATGTCCTTCCGTCTTCACTGTGCAGGAAATCTTCTTCGTTTGGATTTGTGAGAAAACCCAACTCAACCAAAACACTCGGCATTGAAGTAAATGAAATCACATAGTAGCCTGCTTGCCTGACACCACGGTCTTTTCTGCCTACTTTATCTCGAAATTGATTTTGAATGAGAGAGCCAAGTTGCAAAGAGTTGTCCAGAAATACATTTTGGCGTAGTGAAAGCGCGATGTATGTGTCAGGATCATTTGGGTCAAATCCCTCATAATCTTTTTCATAATTATCCTCCTTAAAGATGCTTGCATTTTCTCTCATTGCACTGTTCAGACTCTCCTCTGTTTTGTGCATCCCCATGACATATGTTCCACAACCTCGCGCATTTTCTGTTGTAAATGCATCACAGTGAATGGAAATAAAAACATCTGCATCAGCGTTGTTGGCAATTTTAACGCGCGAACTGAGTTTGGGAAATGAATCATCTGTCCTTGTGAGTATGACTTTCACATCGGGCATTTTATCTGTTATGTATTCTGCGAGCTTATTCGAAACATCCAATGTCACATCTTTTTCAGTGAGTGAATATCTTCCCGTCCCCAAATTTCCAGGATCTTTCCCTCCATGTCCTGCGTCAATAACCACTACCATTGCTGGTTCTAGAGGAGTAAACGCACCCGAAACGAAAACGGCAACAATTGCTAGGGCCAGAACCGCTGGTTTAAGTAGCTTTGAGGGTAGTTTTAAATGCTTCATGAATTACCGCGAAATTAAAGTACATATACGAGATTTAGGAAAAGGGATGCGCTTCCTTTTCCTATTGTTTATGTTGAAAAATGCAGCGGTTTGGGGACAAGCAAACGATCTGTCATATACAGCTTCTGACAGTATAGTGATGATTGCGGACAGCAATTTGGTTTTGTTGTATGGGGATGTAAAAGTAACAAGTGGCGATATTGAACTCACGGCTGATAGGGTTGTGTATAAGACTGATTTAAAAGAGGCTTGTGCCTATGGAACGCAGGATTCTTTGGGAAATTGGACAGGCCGACCGATATTTAATCAAGGCGGGTCAGTTTTTACCCAAGATCAATTGTGCTATAATTTTACCACACAAAAAGGATACAGTCATCACGCTGTGACTTCTGAGGGTGAGATTGTGTTTCATGCAGAAAATTCAAAGCGATTGCCAGGAGATCAAATCCATGTCTTGGGTGGAAAATTCACAACATGTGACGCTGACAATCCTCATTTTCATTTTCACCTTACAAAGGCCATTCTCTATCCAGATGACAAAGTTGTTTCGGGTCCATTGTATATGAAATTTAGAAAGATACCCACTCCTTTAGCCCTTCCTTTTGCGTGGTTTCCACTGAACAACGAAAAGCGCTCCCATGGTTTGCTTCTTCCGAGTTATGGCGATGGAGGTAGTCTCGGATTCTTTTTAAAAGATATTGGGTACTACCTACCTATTGGAGACAATATGGACACTCGGTTTTTATTCGACATCTATTCTGGGGGAAGCTGGGCCGCAAAAAACATAACCCAATACAACTATCGATATCGCTCAAACGGAAATTTCACACTGAGTTATAACAGGAGAGTAACGGGTTTCCGAGAACGTCCAGGGTTTGCTTCTGAGAATAACTTTTTCGTACGATGGTCTCACACTCAAGATCCCAAAGCGCGTCCCAATCGAAGGTTTTCAGCGTCATTAAATTTCGGGTCCACAGATATTTTCCAAGAAAACCTCAACGCCTCAATGGAGGACTACTTGTCGAATACTTTTCAGTCTAGTATTCAGTGGAGTTATACATCTCCTCGCGCACCATTTTCACTGACGACAAGCGCCCGACATTCTCAGAACTCTGTGACTGGAAATGTTAGCGTCACACTTCCTTCTGCTGCGCTCACAATGGGGCGACGTTCTTTCAGTGATCTCCTGGGAATTGAAACAGGACGCATTAAATTGCTTGATGGTGTTTCTGTGAGCTACAGCTCTCGATTCGAAAATATTGCAGAGATCTCAGACTCATCTCTGGCCGCATTCGATTTCAGTAAAATGCGTGTTTCAAACGGGCTGAAACATAGCGTTTCTGCGTCCTCAAGTCGTTCGCTCGGTTTTCTGACAATCGCACCTTCATTGCAATATGATGAGTTCATGTCGTTCTCGCAACTGAATAAATCACTTGTGTATGATGGTGAAGGAAATATCATCGAATTGAATGACACGCTAAGGGGATTTTCGTCTGATCGAAATTGGCGTGCATCATTAAGTGCGAATACGAGGTTTTATGGCATGTTTTCTTTTGGAAAGGACAGCCGTATTCAAGCCCTACGGCATGTACTCTCTCCGAGTTTATCCTTAAGTTATTCGCCACAACGAACTCGCACTCAAATTATCACATTAGATGATCAGGAGTTAACATGGAATCCTTGGGAGCTGAGTCGTTTTACCCCGTTGGATCTGCGTGAATCCGGAGCGATGAATTTTTCCTTGGGCCAAAACTTAGAAGCAAAAATCACTGACTCGGAATCGGGAGAGGTTAAAAAGGTGAAAATTATTGACAGTTTCACATCATCTGCAAGCTATAATTTCCTGGCCGATTCATTGCAGCTTTCAGACATTTCTTCGCGGGGGTTTACGAGTCTGTTTAACAAGGTGAATCTCAATATTACGATGACTCATTCGGCGTATAAACGTGATTCTTTGGGAACGGAAATATCTACTTTTCTCGCGCGCACCGAAAACGCCAGTCCCCTTCGTTTAAAAAGGGCTACTGCTGCTGTCGGGACTACTTTTAATGGGGGCAAAGATGGCGGATATCCTTGGAATATGAGGTTAGATTACACGATGAATCTCAATCGCATTTTCGACACATCTCAGCAATCTGACACAACTTCCATCCGACACGGGATAGCAATGAGGGGCGGAGTGAAGTTGTTCTCAAAATGGGACCTAGCTGTCCAAACAGGCTATGACATCAAATACCGAGAATTTACACCAACAGCAATAAATGTTCATTGGGATTTACACTGTTGGGAGTTTACTTTTAATTGGATCCCTTTCGGAACAAGACAAAGTTTTGCGCTCAAGCTTAATATTAAATCTCCACTTCTCAAGGATATTAAAATTGAAACGCGAGGAGGAAACGGAGACTTCCTTTTTTAATTCACTTTAGCGATGACACTTATTTCAACGATGGCGCCTTTGGGAAGACCCGCCACAAAAATTGCCTCACGCGCTGGATATGGTTTGGGGAGTGTAGATGCATAAACGTAATCCATCCCCATGTAATCGTCGGAGTTGATCATAAATACGGATGCCTTGACGATGTTTTCTAGGCCTAGTCCAGCACCGTTCAGAATGTTTTTCACGTTAGCCAATGATTGAGCTGTTGCGGTTTCGATGGAATCAGAAACGAGTTCTCCCGATTCAGGGTCGATTGGAATACATCCACTTACAAAAACCAATTCGCCTGCTCTAACTGCTTGAGAATAAGATGCGACAGGCTTGGCAGCATCTTCAGAGTGTAAATGGTTTTTCATTGAAATGTCTTTAAGAATATCTTTGCTGCTAATTAAGTGAACATTTTCCTCAAATGCGTATACTTCTATTCGATAATCACGATTCTTTCACCTGGAATCTCTCGCACGATCTTGAAAGAGCTGGCGCGGATGTTGTGGTTGTAAGGGCAGAAGAGCTTCCAGTAGATGCAAAGGAACAAAGCGCGTTTTTGTCTCAGTTTGTGGCAGTTGTTCTTTCTCCTGGGGCTGGTATGCCCTCTGAGGCGCCCCTGTTGATGGAGATGTTAGATTTTTTTGTTCTTAACAATAAACCTGTATTGGGTGTATGTCTTGGGCTTCAAGCGATCGTTGAATATTTTGGCGGCGAATTAGAGAATATGCCCGAAGTATTGCATGGCCGTGTAGGCAGAATGATTTTATCTGAGCAATATGATCCGGAACACGGTCTTTTTGAGAACGTTAAATTCCCATGTGAAGTGGCACATTATCACAGTTGGTTTGCAAAGGAGGCCGCTTTCCCTCAAGTTCTTACGGTAGAAGCCCGAACTGAACAGGGAATAATAATGGCCCTAAGGCACAAATCCCTGCCCATTTCGGGCTTCCAATTTCATCCTGAATCTGTCCTCACCCCAGATGGGAGGGTGATGCTGAGTAACTGGTTAAACGCACTTAAGCACTAAGCTTTTATTACTGGCGCTTCGCCATCTCTGCGTTAAAAGTCTCCTTAAAGTTTTCATAGTTAAATTCTGCCATAATGCGTTCGTCATTGGATAGACGCTCACTGTATGCTGCAGAAATTTGTTCGCCACTAAGTTCATATGCGATATAAAACACAAACTTTCCGTCTGCCCTTTGTGTGAGTTTTTCACAGATTGGAACCGCACCTCGTAATGTCTCTTTTACAGTTGTATTTGCGATCTCGTTAAACACACCTGTCGTTTGATCTTTGTCACCATATGATGTTTGGTTGACATGGTTTTCTGCAACGGCAGAAACGGTCACTCCAATCATTCCGCCTAAATCAGCACGAACATTGTTTTTTGCCATTTTCTTAGCTATTTCTCTGTCTGGAGAAGTCGCTGAACCTGATGCGCGAAAATATTCAGAGCTACTTTCGTATTCCGACCCAGTACAATACTCATTGATAACGGTTTCTCCACTTGGAGCTGGTGTCATTTCCTGTGTTCCCTTGCACCCTGTTAGAGCTGTGGTTATTGCCACAGTTGCGATTAATATAAAATGAATGTTTTTCATGGTAAACGATATTGATTTAAGATTTAATTTCATTCTTGGAAATGTAATAAGCAGATATTGTGCCAAAATACAAAATACTATTGATAAAGTGCCTTAATAAACGATTCTATAAACCGTCCCCTGATTTTATTTATTGCTTTTCGATAGGCATCATCTCCTGCCCGACTTGTGTCGAGTTGCACACCTTTGACTCTCTCGAAGTCTCTCGCCATGACCAGTTTCTGATCGGTGTCTAGCAATTCTAAAGTGGCATTCAAGTAGGCTGTGTACATTCCAGCACCAGCACCACCGGCTTTTGTGTCTGCGTATACCCTGAGTGTAAGCGCGTCTGAACCAGAATATGACCCTTCTACAATTTCTACGCCTTGTTCAGACAATGCTGCCCTTAATGCAGAAATGAAAATATTTTTTTCTTTTTTAATGCCAAACATAAGCTCGTCACCCACAACTCTCACTTTGGGTGATTCTAACGCAATTGGTATTCTCAGAGGTGTAGATTTTAATCCATTTACGAGCGGAGCCAAAGGACTTGTGGAAGATAGAATCGACTTGAGTGAGGCGAGGTTGACTTCGATGATTAATTCGCTCCTTGTTGTCCCTGGATCGAATCCGTTCATTGCAATGATGGCTTTTCCATCCCCTGATGTTGCTGTGCTTCCTCTTGCCGGGATTGTCCCCCGGTTGTATTTGTAACTCAGCGCAATCCCACCTGCAGTTTTGCCATTAGAAATGACTGTCACGGAATGCGATCCTGTATATCCATTTTCAAGGGTGATGGAAATGTCGGATACGTCTTCTGTACTTGAGATTTCAAGCTGACTGATACAGTCTGACAGGCCATTAAACAATGCCCTGTCAAGATCAAAGATGGTACCGTCTTCTCCCTTGTAGGGATTAAGTTCACCAAGATACCCTGACATGTAATCTAGTCCGATAAGGTATCTTTCTACTGCAACGGAAATTTCTCCTTCCGAATGCTTTCTTGAGGCGTCTAAGTAGTGCCCGTATGCGACGCCAAGTGTCGCCTGTTTTCTGTTTTCTAAGATTCTGGCGTATGCTGACTTGGACAAGCTGTAGTAGACAAATACCTCCTCCTTGTTTTCGTATTCATCAATGAGGTTGTAGCCTTCAAGATCTTCAACCACCGTAGACTCGATGCTTTCTGTAAAGCTTTTATCGACCCAATCATTCACTTGGAGCGTGGACATAAGTGAGGTGGAACTGACCTTGACCCGGATCTCCTGCGCCAACGCATTGAGGGCATTTTCTCTTGCAACTTCCTTTGCTGTGTATGGGAATTCAACCTTCGAAACCCATGATATACCTATGTAGTGGGTCGGCATGTTTGGCCTTTCCATTGTCCATATGGGTTTATCTTCTGCGGCGTTTTTCATTCCCGAACATCCACTTGTCACCACAGCCACACAGCTCACGATAAAAAGGAGCCATGTGCGAGATAGAAAAGGAGCCGATGTTTTTTTTGACATCATTTCACTTGATCTTGAATGATTGACTCAATCTCAGTTTGGATTTTAGAAGCGATCACTTTTGACAGATCATCTACCAATAAATTGTCACTTTTTAAATCTCGTCGCTCATTTGTCAAGCTTACAATCTGGTTGTGGCTGTTGGAAGATGTGTTTACAGAGCCATTTGTTTTTGCAGCGTATAAGGTGGAAGCTTCACCGCCATATTTAATGTATCTGACTTGATCTGACTTGGTCGAGTTTACTGTCTCACTCGAAAGGATGGCTCCTGTTTCCATGGAGATAAGTTTGAGCGTAAATGACATAGATGCCTCAGTTGATTGGTAGTATTCAGCGTAACCTACAGATTTGTATTTTGTCGTATAACTTTTCTTTCCCTCTGCATCCACTGTTGCAACGCGGTATCTCTGGTATCCTCTTTTGTTATCGTGCCTTAGGGGCGTGGTAGAAACTGAGCAGTCTGTGATTGTGCCTTTTAAGATTGCTTTTGCGCCGAGAATAGAACCGATTTCTAATTCTGTACCTGAAGTTAATCCAGAGAGTTCGAGGTGTTGTTCTTGAAGAATCAACTCTAACGACTCCCTGTCTACAACCATCAGAAATGGGTCATTTGAATTTAAGAGGCGTTCCTCTACAAGAGAGCTTAGCTTGGTATTGATGTTTCTTCGGTTTGATCCGTTTTTAAACTTCATCAGTGCAATGGTGTATCTTCCAGCGATCAGAGCTTCCTCTCTAATTTGACTTGCGTCCTCAAATGACGCATCTCTTTTGTAAACCTTGTCAAACGCTTCATAGGCCGTCCGGTATAGATTGTCCTCCATGGCTTGGATTCCAAGTTCGTATGCGGGCTTACAAAATGAATAGTCAGCAAGTTTTTTTGCGTCCTTGTATGCCGGAATGAGAGATATGATTTCCTCAAACAATCTGAGCGATTCAGCATATCTGTTAGATTCTAGGTGTTCAGTAGCGAGGCCATATAACTCTTCTACATGCGCATTCTTTACATTCTCATATGCCGCTCTTTTTGATTCTGGGAACAGGAGAGTAACACCAAACGCAGCTGCCTTTTTATTGTAACCTTCTGCCTTTTTGAATGCTTCAATCGCAGATTGTCTGTTATTAAGGAGGATTGCTTGGTCAAAAGTTACAAGAATGCGGGATAGTACTTGCTGCCCGGTTCGCTTGAGTCCAGTCAAGGCTTCAATATGCGCTGGTTTCTTTTGCAACGCTGTGAAATAATAATCTGCGGCTTGATCGATCATGCCGGCGGACTCCATTTTTGCGCCTTTTTTTGTGTAAGCTTTTGCGCCATTGCAGTTGCTAAATCCCAAAACAATGAACAGGCCTACCGTGAGGCTCCAAATAAGTGCTACAGTTTTATTCATATTGATTTGTTTATGGTCGCAATATAGTTTTGAATGTGAGGAAAGCTTAATTGTGAAGAAAACAATATACGTGCCATAGTTAAATATGTGTTGTGAAATGTACCTTGCTCTTGCAATATTTAATAAAAGGTTTCAATGAAGTCGATTTTAGTTTTAGGTGCAGGGCGATCATGTAGTACCCTGATTAAGCATTTGTTAATGCGCTCAGAAGAATGTGAATGGAAGGTTGTTGTAGGTGACATTGACCTTCAAGCTGCAAGGTTAAAAATCGACGGGCATCCCAGAGGCGAGGCTTTTGAGCTTTCATCAACAAATAATTCTGAACGTGACGCAAGAATTGCTGAGGCAGATCTTGTGATGTCAATGGTTCCTCCTTTTTTACATGCAGATGTTGCAAAGGTTGCAATTCGAGCAGGTGTTTCCGTGATTACACCAAGCTATCTGTCGGATGAAATGATTGCGCTTGATGCGGAAGCTCGCAAAGCAGGTGTATTGGTTCTGAATGAAATCGGATTGGATCCAGGCATTGACCACATGAGTGCGATGCAAGTTATAGACCAAATCAAAGCTGATGGTGGTGAGATGATCGGTTTTGAATCTTATTGTGGCGGGTTGGTTGCGACTGAGTCCGACAACAACCCATGGCATTATAAAATTTCGTGGAATCCCAGAAATATTATTCTTG
>MDSY01156465.1_pt1 | contig 20304 bp, 12 predicted proteins | sample 811131 | NCBI WGS metagenome assembly MDSY01 (sample SAMN05326643, study PRJNA326480) | marine metagenome | isolation source: seawater | place: Atlantic Ocean: South West | collected 2010
CATTAAATAACGAAATCTCATGAAAAATTTCTCTCTCCTTTTCGCCTTGTTGTTGTTTGTAGGATCCGCGTATAGCCAAGCATCTAGCCCTTTGTTGGGACAATGGAAGACCATTGATGATGAGACAGGGCGCATCAAAAGTATCGTAGAAATTACGGAGCGTGACGGTAGTTTTTACGGGCAGGTTATCGAGCTATTTCGATTGCCTGAAGAGGATCAAAATCCCATGTGCACGGGGTGCGAGGATGATCGGAAGGATAAGCCTTCCTTGGGAATGGAGATCGTTCGAGATATGAAAGTTACGGACGAGATGGAATGGGAAGAGGGAACGATTTGCGATCCGAAGACAGGAAAAATTTATGAATGTGAGATGTTTTTAGAATCAGATAACCTCAACGAGCTGAAGGTTAGAGGATACATCTATTTCTTGTACCGCACGCAAACGTGGTTGCGAGTGAATGGCGAGTAAAAGCGGCTGGTTGAGACGCGGAAATCGAGCGTTCAAACGTTCAAGGCCACCAGGAGATGCGCGCTTTGATTCCGTCGCGTAATTCGGGGAAGCAACCCAACGCATAGCAGACCGAAAACGTCGTACCTGAGGCCAAAGCTCCTTGGATGATCGCGCCAACGATAGGATGCGTGAAGGCGTCTGCCTGCCAATGGAAGCTCCATGCACTGACTATGGCGGTGATGGAAATGACCACCAATTTCCAGGAGAAGGGATGGATTTTATATTTCCTCCATACGATGAGCAACCTCCACACGTTGTTCCACAACGCTGTACCAAGAGTGGCTACTGCGGCCCCTTTTAAGCCCCAGCCCAACGTGACAATGAACAAGTAGTTTGTGGCAATAGTCACGACGACGAGCCCTAGATTCAAGGGCAAGACGATCCGGTACCACTGGCTAAACGCTAAAACCTTATTGTTGACGACATTGAAGCTAACAATTAAACGCTGAAGTCCGATACAGAGAAAGACAAACTCCAGACCCCGATAGCCTGGTGGGAGAAGGAGTTGGAACGGTGCGATGCCCGCCCAGATTCCGGACATGATCACGGCGGCCAAAAGAAAATTGACCCGTGCACTGCGTCGGTTCATTTCATTGATTTCGGCCGTTTTTCGTTGAGCGACGAGTGTGGCGGAGAGTCCTCCTAAGATTCCCTGCGTAGCGCGCGTTGGCATTCCCACGACGCTGCCAAGAAAGAATCCGATGGTGTAAATCGGCACTTGAGCCAGTCCGATGTACATGCCAATCATGACATAGTCCAGGTGGGTAGCAATGATGGCCGCTCCACCAGCGAACAAACTGAACAGGCTGAAATCAAAGATGTTTTTAAATTCATCCCATCGCCACGTATTCCCGATACGTTGAGGGAGTTGGAATGCTTGGATGGTGAGCAGAATAGCACTCACAGCCCATGATCCGATATAGCAACTCAGGAAAGCGTCAAATTCGATTTGTTCGAAGTACAAGAGGAGCCCTAGAACCAGATAGCTCCCTTTTTGCCACACCTCGTCAACCCAAGAAATGACCGCTGTTTTGAGTTGTTGATTGACCAATGCTCGAACCAAATGGAGCAGCACCATGAAGCTCGTAATCAAAAGGAACCCGGCGATGTGATCGGTGAGCGCGGAGCCCTTTTCGGCATCGAATAAAGGCAGGATGTCGCGTCCATTGAATGCGAACAGCAGGAGGACCAAAAGAAGTCCTGCTGCGGGCAGAATCAATAACGTACGGAGGATGTCGGGCCGCTCTTTTTCATCGTATCGGGCCAAAAACCGCATAATGCCTCCAGGTGCTCCAACGACAGCAAGTGAACTCAAGATGATTCCCCACGAAGTAATAATGCGGACCAACCCCCATTCGGACTCAGCTCCTTCAAAAGCCCTTGGCAAGACGATCATGGTATTCACCGCGCCAAGAACGAGCCCTGTGCCAATGGCAAGGGAGGCCCAGCCTGACTGTTTAGCGACTATTCCCATAGCTTGGATTGCGTTTTGATGTCCATGCGACGCATCAGAAGTTGAATTGTGGCAATGGGTCGAGTACCGTGCAGTAAGAGCAAAAAGCAGCTTCGGCCTTGTGTTCTACGTTTGGCGTGTCGTCATGCAGGGTATCCAAGGATTGGCTGATCCAGCGGAGCAATTCTTTTGCCTGACGCGTGTCCACACCACTTTGCTTGTCGATCTTCAACTCGAGCAACCCAGCACGCGCATTTTTACCAGATCGGACACCGGCCCGCACGTACAAAAGAGGCTGTCCGTCGGTTTCTTTTTTGTTTCCATTCACGTCCAAGGTCTCCAAAGCCATGGCGGCATAGACCAACAATTGCAATGCTTTAGAGGCTTTTCCAGATGTGACCTTCTCATCCCAATCGGCAGGCAAAGACAATTCAGAGGACGTCACATTCCCTGTTTTGTAATCGGTGATGATGACCTCGTCGCCATCGCGTTCAATTCGGTCCGCCATGCCGTTTAATCGGATGGGATCGATGCGGCCTCCCGTTATGAAGGTGTGAGATAAATTCAATTCGAGATGACGAATCACCCGCTGGCTATCGGGATGCAATTCTGTCATTTCTGAAGTCAGAATTTTTTTGAGCGTTGCTTCCGCCATGGTGACCTGCAAATAATTTTCTCCTTGGCGCACCATGTCAGAATTGAAATGTTTCTTGATTGCAATTGGGAGCAAGCGTTGGACATCCTTTTTCAAGGAGCTCAAGTGTTCTTGTTGAAGGGGCTTGTCCAAGAATAATTTCAATCCATCTTCTAGGACTTGGTGCACAACAGAGCCGAAGGTGCTCGATGCCATTTCCTCTTGAACTTCTGAAGGTTCGCTTAAGCGCAGGAGGTACTGGTAGAAAAAATTGCGCTTGCAATTGATCAAGTTGTTCAACGCAGATGGACTGATTCCTTTTTGTGCCCATGCGGCCAGTCGTGTGCTTGCTTGTGGGGTCCATTGCAATGCTGGGATGGCAGGCCGCGGACCGGGCAAAGGAGCTTGCAGTGTTGAGACGTCAACAGGAAGAAGGTCTTCTCCATTGGGACGAAAAGCTTGCTCCAATTGCAAGAGATATCGGCTTTTTTCTGAGGCCTCATCTTGCGCCCGGTAAAGGAAGAACACCTCACGCGCTTGGTTGAGCAAGCGGTAGGTGTAGTAAGCGAAGATGGCTTCCCGTTCGTGCCGCCCAGGCAATCCCCAAATGCTCCGCAGGTCAAATGGGAGAAAGCTATCTGTAAGGGCTGATTTTGGCAATACGCCTTCGTTGCAATCAAGAACAATGACGCGATCAAAATCCAACGCTCGAGTTTCGATCAGCCCCATGATTTGCAAGCCGTCTTCAGGCTCGCCAAGGAGGTCGATGCGCTCAGTCGCCAAGCTTTGGAGGGCCATGCTCCACACTTCTTCGCAAGTGGAAAGAAGACCGTGCTGTTCTTGAAATCGCCTGACAACGGAAAAGGCTTGCATCACCCGTTCCCAACTCGCCATGATCCATGGATCCAGTTCGGACTTGGCGTCGTTGAGCGTCAACATGTTTCCAATGCTCCCTGCCCAACGTTCCAACCCAATGGAAGCTTCTAAGGGGTCAGCGGCTTTGTTGGTGAGCAACTCATTGACAAAATCAACGAGAATACCATTTGAATGCTCTCCCAGTTGACTGGCGCTAAGCCAGGCCAAGTGTTTTTTGGCGAGTTGGTTCATTACCCGGGAACCGTCTTGGATGAGCTTGGTCCTGCCGCATGCTGCGAGCGCTACCGGGTCGCTGATGATTGAACGTAAATCCCCATGATTCAATTGCTGACCACTGCGCAAAATCAGGGGTTTCACAGCTTCTAAAAATCCGCTTGCAGGGGTTTCTCCCCAACTCAAGCCCATGGTGACATTGTATCCCTTGTTGTTCAATTCGGGAAGACTCTGAAGCACCAGTGGGAGGGAAGCACCATCCGGAAGAACAACAGCGGTGCGACCATCCCGTTGATCTACCGGGATGTTGGAAACAATTTCTCGGACGGATTGAGCTTGATATACAGAGCTGCTACAACCGATGATATGGATGGATGGAGGACTCGCTTCTAGGCGCCGAGGCAAAGCGTTAATGGCTTGGGGCAATGCCTGATTTCGGATAAACAAACCGGCTTCCATCATAGGCTGGGTCACATAGCTTGCGTCAGCATCCCAAAGCCATGTAAGGCTGTTTTTTTGTTCATAGCGATGAAGAAAAGCCCGTTCGGCAGGCGTGAGAACACTCAATCCTGCAACGAAAACATGGCTGTAGGCCTCCAGACTCTTGGATTCCGACGCAACGCGAGCGATGCGTCCACCATACCCCCATTGCTTATCAGCAAGCTTCTTTTGAAAGGCCTCATACAGTGGTCCGAGTTGCATGAAGCGCCGAAGAAACTGGCGTTGTCCGGATTTTAAATCAGCCTCAGATTGAAAGCTCCATTCTTCGATGCCCTCGATGTCACAGAGGTTCTTGAACACAGCTTTCGGATCGAGTAAATACTGATCAATTTCATTGAAATCACGCAACGCAATGCGTCCCCATTGGCCGAAGGCCGTGAACCCAATCGATTCTTTATCGCTCGATTGATCGAGCGCCTTGAGCTCAGTCCATGTGAGATATAACTCGGCCAATCCTTCCAACGGGTCCATAGGAGTCAATCCTGCATGCTCTTGCAAAACGGTTCCCAAAGTGCATGCTTTGGGCAACCACCCAGCACCGGGCATTTTGGAGGCGAGGCGACGATGAAATTTTCCCGTGGCTCTTTGACTGGGTAAAATAACCAAGCACGATGCCGGGTCGGGTTGTTTCATCACAGAATCAACCACCTGGTCTAAAAAAGAGAGATGGGTTTTTTCGGAATCCAATAGAGCAGTGTTAGTGCTACAATTTAAATCCGTTGCGGAGGAAAGCAATAAATTCTTTGCGTCCATCCGCGTTTCGCAACGCACGTTTAATTTCAGACACGAGATTGGGAGAACTGGACTTTACTTCGGGCTCTGCTTGTGGCAACGGAAGATCGTCTTGTGGCTTCAATTCTGCCGTGGAGATGGATTCGTTTTTCAGTATGCCGGCGAGTTCATCGGCAGCGGAAAAACGCTCTTTTGCTTCTTGATGGTATCCCTGTTGTTCTTCGAGCAAGCCAAGGTTGTTGAGGCTGATCGCGTCTTCGGGGTCCAATGCAATCGCTTTGGTGTAATCGGCGATGGCTCCGGGGACATCTTTTAACGCTTGCCTCATCCAACCTCGCGCGGCAAACCTGTAACCGTAATCGGGTTGCAAGTTGACGGCTTCGTTTAGTTCGAGGAGCGCCTCATTTTTTTGTCCCATGTGGAACAGGGCAATGGCGCGATCGTGTTTGAAGTCGGGATTGCGATTCCATTCCACGTTCACTTCGAGGGCCTTGTTGAAATCCAACAGGGCACGATCCCATTGCCCTTGTGCGGCTGCTTCTCTGGCCGATAGAACGAGGGGGTGTCCTTTTTCAGGAACGGGTTGGATTGTATTGGACATGGGATAGAAAAACAGTTGTTCAAAAATACAACCCCGTTTGTAAGCGTTTGTTTCTGCAGTACGTCCGAAATTGCTCCCTGAAAGCATGTTTCTAGAATTCCCCCTTTACCGCGCTTTGGATGGATTGGATACCTTGTATCGAATCGATGGGCCACGGCATTTTGTTGAGTGGCAGCCTATAGGTAGCAGCCGTTGGTTGGTTCATGAGCACGTAGCTGAGATTTATCCATCTCAGGTATTGATTCAGTCTTTGATTCATGCTGATGATGCCCAATTGAAGCTATCTCGCGAAGAATGGAATGCTCGCCGATTGAAACGGAAAGAACCTGAGCAAGAAAACGCTGTTGGAACGATCGCGCAGACAACCGAAGACCCTGCAGTCCAAGAAGGAATGGACTTGGCATCGTGGACGACGTTTGGCATTTCAGCACATGCGGCTCATTGGATTACAGCGCATTCAGACGATGATGTTCGCTTTGCGTTGTCCTGGAGAGAAGAGCGAGATGCTGCCCTGCTAGTTATGGGGGGAGGCTCCAATATGCTCATGCACGCGGACTGGGAAGGATTGGCTTTGCACGTTGGTATTCGTGGAGTTCGTGTTCTCAAGGAGGAAGGTGGCCGCATTGAAGTGGTGGTCGGTGCTGGAGAAAACTGGCATGATTGGGTGATGCTAGCGCTCAAGAACGGGTGGCATGGGTTGGAAAACCTGGCGCTCATTCCCGGACAAGTGGGGGCATCTCCGATGCAAAACATAGGGGCTTATGGCGTTGAATTGAAAGATCGTTTTCTTTGGCTGGAGGCCATCCATGTGCAAACAGGATCCTTGAAACGGTTCGATGCAGCGTCGTGCGAATTTGGCTACCGAGAGAGCATCTTCAAATCCTCTGAAAAAGGACAATGGATCATTGTTCGGGTAGCCTTTTTTTTGAAAAAAAACGCTCCATTGCAAACGGCCTATGGGGCCATTCAACAGGAGCTCAAGGCCTTGCCTGAGGAATCATGGACGCACGCGGATGTAGCGAAAGCTGTGATGCAGATTCGTTCAACCAAGCTTCCTGATCCCAAAAAACTGGGCAATGCGGGAAGTTTCTTCAAGAACCCTGTGCTCGGTCCAGATGAATTTAAGCGGTTGCAAACGGCCCATCCAGAAGTGGCCCATTATCCGCAGTCGGATGGAACTGTTAAAGTCGCTGCGGGGTGGCTCATTGAGCAAGCGGGTTGGAAGGGGAAACACAGAGGAACCCACGGGGTACACGTCAATCAATCGCTGGTATTGGTGCATTATGGAGGTGCGACTGGAGCCGAAATTTGGCAACTTGCGCAGGACATCATGCACGATGTGCACTCCCAATACGGAGTTCAATTGGAGCCAGAGGTCAACCAGATCGGGCTAAACCGTTCGAAATGAATGCGGACCCTGCCACCCACCTTTCCATTCTGGGGAATGAAATGGAGGCAACAGAGCCCACACTGATTTTCCTGATCCGCTTAACTATCAGAAAATGGGGCAAGGCATGTAACGAGGCAATTGCGGCTTGTTGCGCCGGATCGTTTGCCACGTGGCACTGAGTACGATTTCGTGACTTCCTCCTGTTGTTGCCAATCCGAGGCTACTGAGGGTCATGTCATAGCTGTAACCAATCTTCCAATTGTCTGTACCATACCCAAGGATGATGCTGACAGCGTCAACATCCGTACCTCCTTCAATGGTATGCCCGAATGGAAGCCCTTGGTACCAAAGTCCGATACTCAATGGCTGAGTGTCATAGTAGATTCCGAGGTCCATTTGATTGAATTGATCTTGGGCCATGTAGTTGAATGCAACGACCATGTCTCCAAAGTTCTTATTGTGAACAGGGTCAACGAGTGCCATGCGGAATCCTCCGTGTACAGAAACACGGACATCCATCGGGTCGATGTAGGTCGGGTTCAAACTTTCATTGGGTGTGTTCAAGTGATCAAATGAGCATCCCAACCACGTCTTCTTTCCGAGAAGGAGCACGCCAGTGCCGAAATCAAAGTAATTCTGAGTAACGCTTGGTCGGTCTTCGATGGAAGAAACCTGGGGGCCTCGAATCAGCTGATCACCGAAAGTCAATTGGTGCATATTGATGGAGCGGTTACCAATTCCTGCTTGCAAAGCAGGACGCAAACGCCATCCATTTCCAAGAGGAACTTCGTAGGCATACTGCATGGCAAAACGCGTGGTGTTCAACCCGCCAGCGCCAGCTTCCTCTTGTGAGAAAAGGATGCCGAATCCGCTATTCAACTCGCGATTGAACCAATCGTGAGCGACATGCCAACCGACGTAAGAGCCGGGCATACTTGCCCATTGATTGCGGTATACGCTTACCAAACGAGCGCGGTCCAAAGAACCCGCGAATGCCGGATTGACTGACGTAGGAATCGCATTGTATTGGGTAAAGCGCAAATCTTGAGCTTGGCTTTCAACTGCGAACAATCCGCCCAGAAGGGCCCCGATGATGAGAATGCGTTTCATAGCAATGGTTTTCAAATTATAGGTCATAGGAAATGGGTTCATTGGATGATGAGTGTCACGTCACCGGCTTTTGTAACGCGGTGACCGTTGCTAAACTGGGCTGTTGCCCTCCATGCATACACGTCTTGACGTGCGATGCGGCCTTGGAAGTATCCATCCCACCCGATGTATGGATCGGTTGAGCGGAAGATGAGCTCTCCCCACTTGTTGAATACGACCATTTCGTATTGGACGATTCCCAAGTGATGAGGGTGAAAAACATCGTTGTCTAGACTTGCTGGATCGTATCCACCACCATTAGATCCTCCGTTGTTCGGGGTAAATCCAGTAGGGAATTCCATAAAGCCGCCACTTGTCGCTTCAATGGCCTGTTCCATAATGAACGTGCTAGGGCAATTGAAGACATTGTTTGCAGTCAATGAAACATCGTACTGTCCAGGCTCAGTGTACGTGTAGATTGGATTCGCCTCCGTACTGACCATTCCGTCGCCGAAAGTCCACAGAAACTCCGTGGCATCCTCATCAGAGAGATTGATGAATTCAACCGGCTGATCTGGAGCGACCACCTGAGAAGGACTGAAGACAAAGGCTGCAGTAGCCGTTGGGAAAACCTCGACAGTCGCATAATGAATGGCTTCATGCTCCTGTCCTTCAAAGCCGATAGCGGTCAATGAAACATTGTAAACTCCAGGACGTGTGTACACATGAACAGGAGATTCTTCAGAGGTCATGTAGTCATCACCAAAGTCCCAAACATATCCTGCTCCGTGGTTGGAAAGGTTGTCAAATGCGACCAAAAGAGGAGCGCATCCAGCACCGCTTCCTGTGAAGTTAGCAACCGGGTTGGGAGATAGGATTTGAACCTGCTCTGTTTGCGCATCTGCGCAAAACCCGTTGTCAACAAGCAAGGTGATGTTGTAGGTCCCCCAGGTGTTGTAGGTATGGAAAATCGGTTGCTCTCCTGCCAATTCAGCACCATCACCGAAGCTCCAGTATTGAACAGCAGCATCAGAGGATAGGCTCATATTGTTGATCCCAACGGTAGCATTCGGGTACGTCTGTGTTACCGGTGTTACGGAAAATTCTGCATGGGGCATGGGATAAACATGCACGCCAACGGAAACCGTGTCGATACAACCGTATGCAGACTGGGCAATCAACTGTACCTCGAAGGTCATGTCTTCATTCGTGGTGTTCACGAAGGAGTGATTGGGCTGAAATTCGTTCGATGGGATGGAACCATCATCGAAGCTCCAGCTGTAAGATGCGGCTCCTTCAGATTGGTTGATCAACTGTGCGTTTACAGGAGAACATCCCGCGCTTACAGCGTCGAATGCGGCATTCAAATGCGGTGCAACATCAAAGCTGACCATCGCTTCCGTTGCACATCCATGTGCATTGGTTGCCGTGAGGACCGTTTCATATGTGATGAGCTCTTGCGTTGGATTGAAGAACACCTTGCTATGCAGGCTATCATTGGTCGCGGAAGTTTCTCCGTTGCCATAAGCCCAAGTGTTCATGGTTTGTCCTTCGCTGGTGTTTTCAAACGTGACTTCAACAGGGTAGCAACCCTCCAAATTGTTCAAGCTCAACTGTGCGGTAGGTGTTCCCCAAACAACAACATCAACACTAGCGGTATCCGAACATCCGTCTTCGCTTTGAGCCACCAATGTGACGACGTACGTCGAATCCGTGTTGCTTTGGCTATTGAAGAGGTGCTCAGGAGCGTTTGCGCTGGACGTGTTTCCATCTCCGAACATCCACAGCTGATTGCCGTTGGCGTTGATGGAGGTGTTGCCCAATTGAACAAGCGCTGGAGTGCACGCTGCTTCCGGCGTTTCAATCGCAGCAGTGACCTTCGGGTGAACCGTATGGGCTACCGTTGCCGTTGCTGAACAACCGAAATCAGTGAAAATGTCCTGTGTTAATAGAACGGTCACATCGGTATCGCTATCATTCGAATACGCGACGGTTACGCTCGTCAAATCAGAATTGATCAACGTTGTGCCATTGCCAAGGTTCAGTACCACGCTGTCTGCGAAAGCAGAGGTGTTGGACACCACAACTTCCGTTTCTGCACAGGAGGCATCCAGATCAACGGACAAGCCAGTCAATGGAGCCGGGTGAACAGTGATATCAAAGTTTGACTGATCAGAACAACCGTTTTCACTCATGATGGCTAGTGAAACCGTGTAATTGACATCGGTTCCCATCTCACCTTCATACGTTGCAGCAGCCAAGGCTCCTGTGGCTTCAGTATCATTGCCCAAATCCCACTGGATTGTTTCCTGTTCGCCCCCGATGTACTCGAGATTGGTTTCAAAGGGAGCACATCCTTCAACGGATCCTACCCACGCTGCGAAAACGCTAGGGAATACGGTCACAGAGTCCAGTTTCAGATCGCTGCAACCCAACGCATGCGTTGCTGTCAATCCGACTGTGTAGGTCATTAGGGTGGCTTCAGTCAGATACGTGTAATCGTGATCTGATGTATTGCCAAAGGAGTTTTCGTGGCCATCCCCGTAGTCCCAACCAAAGAAGTCGGCACGAATGCTTTCATTCGAGAAGATGACGTCAAAAGGAGCACACCCTTCGTCCAAATTCATGGAAAAGGCAGCAATAGGCTGCGGCTTGACCTCAATGGCCGTGCTCGCTTGGTTTACACATCCATATGCGTTCGCTCCCTGAAATTGAATCGTATGGTTCTCAAGGATGTCCGAATTATTGAACCAACTGTGCGTAGGGGTCGATTCGTTGGACATCGTACCATCACCGAAAGACCAAAAAGTCGTTTCGGCATTTTCCATTACTGGCATGGTCGCTTCATATGGCGAACAGGCTTCCGCAAACTCTAAGTCCAAAATATAGACTGGAGTTGGCAGTACATTGATCTGTGCTGTGCGCTCATCTGTGCAACCCAAGGCATCAATGGCAATCAAAGTAACTGTGTATGTGGTCGGTTCACCGCTGGTTTGATACGTCCCCTCAAAATCAGAAGCGCTGACCATGCTCTCAGGAGCTTGACCGTTTCCAAGGCTCCAAACGTAGCTATCGGCACCTTCACTCGTATTACTAAAGATGGTGTTGAGAGGCTCACATCCGCTGTCAACATTCATGTCAAAAGCAGCAATCGGTTGTGGCTTCACGTGCACCATGGAAGAAGCCGTTCCGAAGCATCCGTCTGCTGTTTGTCCCTCGAAAGAAACCAAAGCAGAAAGCAATTCATCGGAGTTGTTTGCCCAGGTGTGGGTAGGGTTGATCTCGTCGGAAGATGTTCCGTCCCCGAAGTTCCATGTGATGTCCTGCGCACCTTCAATGGTTGGCATGGTGATCACGAGTGGAGAACACACGGAATCCATAGCGAACTGCAAGTTGAAGTCAGCTGCAGGGAATACGGTTACCGTTTCAGTCGTTGTATCCGCACAACCCAATGCGTCTGTCGCGGTCAATGTCACGGTGTAGTTCGCTGTTTCGCTAGCGGTTTGGAATGCGTGATTCACATCGCCGTTGGCTTGCGCCTCTTCCGAACCGTCACCGAAGTTCCACGTGTAGACATCCCCGTTGGTGCTGTTGTTGTTGAACAGGGCATCAAAAGGAGCACATCCACCGTTGGCAGAAGCCAATGTGATCTGAGCAACCGGTTGTGGCTTCACGTGTACCATGGCAGAAGCTGTTCCGAAGCATCCATCTGCCGTTTGTCCCTCGAAAGAAACCAAAGTAGAAAGCAATTCGTCGGAGTTGTTGGACCAGGTGTGGGTTGGATTGATCTCGTTAGAAGATGTTCCGTCCCCGAAGTTCCACGTGATGTCTTGCGCGCCTTCAATGGTTGGCATGGTGATCACGAGTGGTGAACACACAGAATCCACAGCGAGCTGCAAGTTGAAGTCAGCAGTGGGAAATACGGTTACCGTTTCTGTCGTGGTATCCGCACAACCCAATGCGTCCGTCGCTGTCAAGGTCACGGTGTAGTTGGCTGTTTCGCTTCCGGTTTGGAATGCGTGATTCACATCGCCGTTGGTTTGCGCCTCTTCCGATCCATCACCGAAGTTCCATGTGTAGACATCCCCGTTGATGCTGTTGTTGTTGAATAGGGCGTCAAAAGGAGCACATCCACCGTTGGCAGAAGCCAATGTGATCTCAGCAACCGGTTGTGGCTTCACGTGCACGGTTTGTTCATGTGTATCGCTACAACCAAAAGCAGAAGTTCCAGAGAACACGACTGTGGAAGCAAGCAATTCGCCTGTTTCATTAGCGATAAGCATATGGGGCTGTGCTTCATTCGATGTTTCTCCGTTTCCGAAGTCCCAGTTGAATGTAGAAGCACTAAAGATCGTGGGCATGATTAGCTCGAGCGGGCTGCACACAGAGTCCGTTGAGAGACTAAAGGAAAAGTCGGCTTCTGGAAAAACCTCCATCATAACCGATATGGTATCATGACAACCATTGCTTGCGTTGGCAATCAAATCCAAAGAACTGGATTGCAAAAAAGCGGAGGTGTTCTCAAACGTATGATTGAGATTGGTTGCATTGCCTGCGGCCGCGCCATCGATGAACCACTCGTAAGAGGAGGCCCCTGCAGATTGGTTGTTGATCAAAGGCGTGAATGGTGCACAGGCCGATTCATCGCTGATCGAGAATGTGGCAACGGCCGGGGCATGCGCGATAACGCTCAAGCTCTCGGTAGCGGTGCATCCATGCTCAGAAGTAGCTGTTACGGAAAGGGCATGCGCGGAATCGTTTCCAATGGCTGTGATGAAATCGTAAGTCACTTGCTCGCCTATGGCCGTGTTGCCATTGCCAAAGTTCCATGAATACGTTGCGTTCAATGTTCCAGAGGCCTCTAGGTTGACCGATAAAGGCGAACATCCCTCCATCAAGTCAGCGGTTGCCGCAATTGTTGGAATGGCGTGAGCAGACAAGGTGTCGATGAAAGTCGAAGTGCATTCAGGTGTGTTGACGGTCAATGAAACCTGGTAGTCACCTGCTAAAGCATAGTCGATGCTCGGGTTGGAGAGAAAGCTCGTTTGGCCATCACCAAATTGCCAGTACCATCCAGTGATATCCGTTCCCCATTGAATGGTAGACGTGTCGAAAAAGTTGGAAGGGTCTCCAATGCATACGGCTTCAACATCAAACCCAACAACGGGCTCCGGATGAATGGTTACCGTTTCTTGAAGGGATGTATGACATCCGTTGCTGCTCGTGACTTCCAATGAAATGGGGTAAGTTCCAGGACCATTCAAATCGACGGCATCCAATGTGTTTCCCACATGAAAATAAGGAGATACACCAAAAGACCAAACGTATTGAAATGCATTTGCCGATACCGCTTCGGCGGTAATTTGAGCTTCTCCGCACGCTTCGATTTCTGACAAAACGATCTCCGCATCAGGACGTTCAAGGACATTTACCGTGACGCTCGACGTATCGGAACACGCAGCTTCCGTGTTGTCGTAAAGAACAACGCTCTGAACTTCATACACTCCAGGGTTCTGAAATGTAAAACTCACATTGCCTGTCGCTGTGGACAGAAATACGGGATTCACACCGAAATTCCACTTGTATTGAATGCCAGGTCCGCTCGTTTCTTGGTGAAATTGAACAGCCGTTCCCTGACAAATGACGTTTGAGGTGCTCCAGAAATCGCTTACGGGGGCACCGGCATAATACAGTCCCTCAACAGTACACGATCCGTCTGCCTCAGACAGCGTAACCTCATAATGAGGGTTGCCCGCTACATAGGGGTGGGCTAGTGTAGAATCTCCCGATTCAAAGGCTCCAATGGTTTGTATTGGGCTGCCGTCTCCCCAGTCGACGACCAAATTGCTCCATGAAGAAGCGGTTTCAATGGCCAAGATGTTTAAATCATCTGTGCAATTGTACCAAACGGGATTGCTGGTGATTTCCCCAGCAGAACCCAATACCTGCGGGCATTGAGCCAATGTCAGTTGAGGTGCTGTAAAGCACATCAAGAACATGAATGAGATGAAAATTGAGCGGATCATACCGCTTTTTACGCAGAAGAACCCGTGGGGTTACAGAAAACGAGGTTATTTTTTGCCTCCTCCCGCCTCTAGGATTTTTTGAACCATGCTGGACACCGCTGGGCAAACGTGCGCATTTTCTTCTGTAATCGCCAAGATGCCAGACATCTGTTTTCGGTCGGTGTGAGGATATTCGACACATGCTTGTGGACGGACGTCATAAATGGTGCAAGAGTTGGTCCCTTCATCCAAAAAAGAGCAGGGGGACTTTTGCAAAACCCAATCCCCTTCATCATCCATTTTCAAATACTTACGACTGAATGCACCGATTTTCATCCGAAGGGACTTGGAAATCCGTTCGATGTCCCGCACTTTGAATATAGGACTCGTTGTTCTGCAGCAATGGGCGCAATCCAGACAATCCACTTCTTCAAAGACTTCATCGTGCCGCTCATGAAAGATAGCGTCCAAGTCACGAGGGGGTTTGCGCATCCAACGCGCGAACAGCGCATGAACCTTCCAGCGGTATTTTTTGGACCAAGCAAGCTGCTCCTCGAGTTCTAACTTCAATGTGGATCTTGGAATTGACTAGCCGCTATGAATGACGTATCCGTCAGAGTTTCAAGAAAAGCCAGAAGATGAGTTTTTTGAACAGGACTGAGAGCGAGTCCCCCGGTGGTATATTTCATAAAGGGGTCTATCGTTGACGAAGGTACGCCTCCTGTATTGTAGTGGTCCAAGACTTCTTCCAGTGTAGTGAAACGGCCATCATGCATGTAAGGCGCTGTCAGTGAGACGTTTCGTAAGGTTGGCGTTTTGAACCGACCTGAATCCAAAGGCATTCCGGTAACACCAGCAAGACCAGCATCATTCACAAACGTGCTGTCCAGGCCATTGTTTCGGAATAAATAGTCACTGAACTGCAGTCCGGCTTCACCATGGCAATGAAAGCAGTCCCCTCCAAACTGACCGCCTGGAGTGGTTTCTGGATCGCCGCCTTCACGCAGGAAAATCTCATACCCTGCAAACTCCTCATCACTCAACGACGTTTCGCCTCTCCTCCACTGATCGAATTTGGAATCGGCTGAGATCATCGTTCGCAAGAATTGAGCGATGGCCTTTGTGGTCAATTCGGAGTTGATTTCATCTGTTCCAAAGGCTTTGAGGAACAGGTTTGGATAATCGACTGGCTCAGTGGAAGCTTGTAATTGCGCGACGGCGTCGGGCCAAGGCATCGCCATTTCATCGGGATGGGAAACCGGTTCGAGAATCTGCTCTTCTAGTGAAGCCCCCCGGCCGTCCCAAAAATAGTTGGAGGCCCAGCCGATGTTGATCAAAGCCATGGCGTTTCGAAGTCCCTGAGCGCCTGTTATGCCTGTGCTGTATGGGCTCGGGTCGGAAAACCCATGCTCAGGAAGATGGCAGCTGCCGCAACTCATGCTTCCGTCCTGTGAAAGGGACTTCTCCCAAAAAAGCATCCGCCCTAGATGCACGCCTTCCACGGTCAACGGGTTGTCCGCGGGAATGTCCATCGGAGGAAAAAATGGAGGAATCTCAAGCACATATGGTGTGGCCGCTGGATTGCAGTCCGCCCCTTCGCACTCGGCTTCTTGACAGCGTTCACAACTTGTCAAGCAGGCCAACACAAGGATCCAGAGAATCCACGTTTGTTGATGTGGTTGTCGAGAACGCATCATCGCAAGGACCACGCGTCGTCCATGAGATCCATGATGCGGCCGCCTAAGGTTGTGCCGGATGCGTTGTGCGTTACCGGATCTGCAACAATGTCAATGCTATCGGCTGCACCAACCAATGACAAAGCGGCATCGAACACCAGTTCTTGAACCGTGAGTTCTCTCGATTGGATGAGGAGAGGCTCTTCAAATTCAAGCATGACCGAGCGGAAACTGCTATCCGTTCCGCAATGGTAGGACAGCGGCTCGAGGAGCGGTTGTCCGGGTTCCGCGGCGAACTTCCCTTCATATTTGACGAAAACATAGCCTGAAGACCAGGTCCAGAACATGCCGGCCGATCCGGGAACGCTCAGGGGATGGTCATTGGGATAGGAGGCGGGGTCCATGTCCGTATTGATTTCTGACGGGAGGCCAACGCCAAATCGTATGGCGTCGTAAACACCTGCTGGGACAGGCGCCAAAATGTGCGGTTTGAGCACGCTAAAATCTAGCAACGCGACATCGCCGATGAATTCCCATTCACCGTTTTCGGCGCGCAGTTCCATCTCGGAGATGTACATCTGCAGATTGTCCAGACGTAGTGTGTGGCCGAGATGATCCACATTCGCGTCTCCAAGTTCTGTCACCATGGCGTTCCACTCGAGTTGAGCGTCCAGGCGAAACGTTCCAGGAATGGGGTCATTGTTCCACCACCACCGTTGAGTACAGCCTTGGCCCAGAAGAAAACACAGCGCGATCAATGCATAAACATGGCGCTGGTTTTTTTTCATTGTTAATCGCTTGAAATTCATTTCCTCGAAGTTGACATCCAAGTTTAAGACACCTAATTTGGCAAGATGTTGCACAACCCCTTCAATTTCTAAAGAAAAAGTGACAATAAGCGAGCAAAAGCCTGAATTTCTGATTGTTCGAGCCTCAGCGGGTTCAGGAAAAACCTTTCGGCTGGTGCAAGAGTATCTACGCTGTTGCTTGCAAGTAGATGATCCAACCTACTTCAGAAAAATTCTGGCCATCACCTTTACAAATAAGGCAGCACAAGAAATGAAAGACCGCGTCCTTCGAGACGTGCAAGCTGTAGCTGAAGGTGAAGGGGTCATGTTTGACAGGCTCCAAGAGGTTTTGGATGTAGCACCCGATGAGATGCAAAGGCGAGCGAAAGCACTGGGTCAAAGCATGCTTTTTCGCTACGAGGACTTTGGTGTTATGACCATTGATAGTTTTGTCAATCGCTTGGTTCGAAGTTTTGCCCGGGATTTGGAATGGGATGAAGCGTTTCAAATTGAGTTGGATGAGGACCAGTTGATCGATCAAGCTGTAGGACGTGTTTTGAGTCGAGTGGGTCTTCCAGGGGAAGAAGCGTTAACTTCTATGCTGGAAGGATTTGTGCGCCAACAAGTCGATGAAGAGCGCAATGCGATGCTTCGATCGCAGTTGGTGAAGTTTGGAAAACAGGTCACACGCGAACACATGCAGCCCGTTTTGAGGGCTCTGCCTCCAGATGAATGGCCCACAGAACGTTTTGGTCAGTATCGAAAGGAAATCAAGGCGTATTTAAACGAAACCTTTTCTGTTCCGATTGAAAAGGCCAAAAACGCCCAGAAGGCCATTCGAGATGCGGGTTTGACCGCTTCGGATTTTTCACATGGGGCGTTACCGAGTTGGCTTGCCAAAGTGGCGAAGGGTCAGGGGAGAGATGCGGCACTCGGAGTGCGATTGACGACTCAATTTGAATCTGCTGGATTTGGGAAGACCAAAACAGCCCCAGCTACTTTGGAAGCATTGGAAAGTCTTGGCGCTGTGTTCGAAGCGGTTCGCGATGCGTGGGAGTCTGTGCACACCGGGGAAGCCGGGCAAAAACACAAGATGTTGGCTCACCTTCAAGAACGGGCGAGTCTCATTGGAACGTTGGCATTGATTCGAGATGCGTTGGAGGAAGTACAAGTGGAATCCAATGTGCGATTGCTCTCCTCGTTGAATCGAGAGATTGCTGATTTGGTACGAGACAATCCAGCTCCCTACATTTTTGAACGGTTAGGCAACCGATATCAGCATATTTTTATCGACGAGTTTCAGGATACGTCCATCACCCAGTGGCACAATTTGGTGCAGTTGTTTGAACACATTTTATCTACGCGTCACATGGGGATGGTTGTGGGTGATGGAAAACAAGCGATTTACCGATGGCGCAATGGCAATTATGAGCAGTTGCAAGCTTTGCCGAATTTGATTGACAATCCTGGACCTGTACTGTTAGAAGCCGCAGAATCCTTGAAGCGAAGTGCGAAGCCATTGAACTTGGAAAACAATTTTCGCTCAGGGAAAGCTATAGTCGCTTGGAATAATCGGCTTTTTAGGCGAATCCAGAGCATGCTTCCAAGCGATTTGCAGTCGGTTTACGATGCTCCGGATCAAGTGGCGATGAAGGAATTTGATGGGGCGGTACATGCCACATGTTTGGTGGATAAAAAAGTGGAAGATCGAGAGCGGAAACGGCATGAGTGGGTCCTGCAGAGAATTCTAAAGCATACCGGTGGACAGTTGGTGAAAACGGAAGGCCAAATGCGATTCCAAGCCACGGATTCAGATGGACATTTCAAGCTTTCGGACATCGCGGTATTGATGCGCAAAAACAGAGATGGCGCAGCACTCGCACAATTCTTGTTGGATCACGGGATCACCCCGTTTACTTCAGAAAGTTTGCACTTGGGTAGACACCCGGCACCGCGTGGGGTGATCGCACTGCTTCGAAGTATTTTGGAGCCCCTCAACCAGGTGCACGTCATTGACTTTCTTCAGTGTTTCACTGCGCTGCATCCTGAGACGGATGAAGCGAAGTGGTTGTGGGAACATCATGAGATCGAACGCTTTGTCACGGCGGATGGTCAAGAACGTGAACGTGGCGTGATTCACTCGGAGGCTTTGCTCAAGAAATTGGTCCCTGAATTGAAATTGGAGGAACGAAGTGCAGAGCCGTTGGTGGCTCTTATTGGCCATTGTTTTGAAGCACTGGGTTGGAGCAAAAGTCATCCAGCCTATGCGGAGGGATTGTTGGAATTGGCTCACGAAGTGAGCGGTCAGCGAAGATCTGGATTGCCTGCATTCCTTGAATCGTGGGACCGTAGAGGTCACAAGCGGAGCATTCGTGTCAGTGGAGCTCAGGGTGCCGTTCAAATCATGACGCCGCATAAGGCGAAAGGCTTGGCTTTCCCGATTGTGATTGCCCCTATGGTTCACGATAAAATAGCCGCGTTTAAAGACGAACTTCCTGTGTTGTTGGATCAGAAAAAGTATGGACTGCCTGCGGCATTGCTCCGCGATTCTGATTTAAAAGACACAGAATTGGGAACGGAACGGCAGCGGGAGATTGATCGCACGTTACTCGACGGATTGAATGTGGCGTATGTGACCTCAACGCGTCCAATCGAACGGCTCGATGTGTTGCTCGAATTCGAAGTGGAAGGCGTTCATGCAGAAGGGCCGAAAAGTTTGCCTCAATTGCTTTTGCAAAGCATGGAACAGGAGTTTGTGTCGGAACAAGCAGGAGACGGGATGTGGGGCCTCGGGACTGAAGACCGCAAGGCAACCGAACTGGGGAATGCGGAATCTCAAGTGACCATTCGGGAAACGGCTTTAAAGGCGGGAGGAGCCATTCGTGCCATCGTCGCACGGCCCAAAGGATCTTGGTCTGAAGCCATGCCGGGAGGTGCCCTCAGCCAACGGACATACGGAAACGCCGTGCACGGTCTCTTGGCTCAGGTTGGACAACGCTCCGATTGGGATAACATTCAACCGAGACTGGGCTCTTCCTTCGGGATGGATCCGGAGCAGCGAGATGAGGTCGTGAAAGCAGTGGAAGACGTGCTGTTCCATGCGGAATGGAAACGTTTCTTTGAGGCGCCTGCAGATTACCGTTTTGCTGAACGGCCGCTGCGCTTGTCATCGGGTGAAGTTGGACGTCCAGATCGTGTGGTGAAACTTGAGGACGGTTGGCACGTGTTGGACTACAAAACAGGAACACCAGACAAGAAGCACCATCTTCAGGTGAAGAGCTACATGGACGCCATCGCGGAAATGGAGCTTGGAAAGAAGGTGTTCGGTTGGCTGCTGTATACCCGAGACTTGGTAATCGTTCCAGTCGATTGAGACATAATTCGTTCGAAGTGTGTGTTTTGAGCGGGTCTGTGTAACTTGCTCCTCGACTGAATATCAACTGCCTTAGTCACCCTCCCATGGTTCGATTTTTCCTGACATGTTTTGCAACCTGCTGCTATGCATTTGCATGCGCTCAAATGACTGACGCTTCTTCCATTGAAAACGGGAAAGTCGTCATTCAAAAAGGCTACATCATCCCAAAAACGTACGAATCTGTTATGGGTGAATCGCGGGCCGATGCTTGCGCGCCAGCAACGGCATTGCGGGATTTGGAATGGAACAATGTGCGGGCTTTGATTGAAAATGCGGGAGCGCTGTGGTACAACCGAGCCATTGATAAGGGTGCATTCATGGTTCCCAAGGAAGAAGGGGTGTCCGTTGTGTACGGAGGAGCTTTGTGGATGGGAGGCATCAGTCCGGATCAGCAATTGAAATTGGCGGCGGTTCGGTATC
>MDSY01125748.1_pt1 | contig 20302 bp, 21 predicted proteins | sample 811131 | NCBI WGS metagenome assembly MDSY01 (sample SAMN05326643, study PRJNA326480) | marine metagenome | isolation source: seawater | place: Atlantic Ocean: South West | collected 2010
AAATATAAATTTAACAAATATTCAATTTTTTTTAAAAAAATTACAACTTAAAAAAATGTTAAATTTTATTGGGGGATTAGCTCAAAAGTAGAGTGTCGCATTGACATTGCGAAGGTAGTTGGAGCGTTACCAACATTCCCCACCATTTAAAAGCGTTAAAGCCCAAAAAAAGTTCATTTAAATTTTGTATAAATACCGTTATATCATTTTAATATTTATGATAAACACCACTATGAAAAAAAATTTAAAAGATTCAAACTTTCTTCAAAATTATCTAATAGATTATTCAAACCTAATAAAACCTAACAAAGAAATAATTGCCAAGCTTATCCAAGTACGAGATATTTTTTTAAAAACTTCAAAAAGAAAAGGAAAAATATTAATTTTTGGCAATGGTGGAAGCGCTGCAATTGCAAGCCATGTATCAGTTGACCTAACAAAAAATGCAAAAATAAGAACTGTTAATTTTAATGAGTCGGATCTAATAACTTGTTTTTCAAATGATTATGGCTATGCAAGATGGGTAGAAAAATCAGTAGATTTCTACGCAGATTCAAAAGATACTTTGGTTTTAATATCTTCAAGCGGTAAATCTCAAAATATGATTAATGCTTGTAAAGCCGCAAAAAGAAAAAAAATTAAAGTAATTTCATTGACTGGGCACACCAAAAATAATCCTTTATCAAAAACTGCTGACCTAAGTTTATGGATTAATTCTAAAGCTTATAATTTTGTTGAGAACACTCATCAGATTTGGCTACTAACAGTCTGTGATTTAATCATTGGTAGAAGAGAGTACCCCGCAAAGAAAAAAAATTAATATATTCTAAAATTTATGGGTAAAATAGACGCTGTATTTATAACTCCACGATCTAGACTAGAGGTATATCAGGGGCTATCAAATGAATACGCTGCAATTGAGCCCCCAGTTTGGTCCTCACTAATTGCAAATTATCTAATAAAAAGAAATTACAGCGTCAAAATCTTAGACGCGGAAGCTGAAAACTTAACTCACGAACAAACTGCAGAAAAGATTGTAGAACTAGATCCAAAGTTAGCAGTTTTTATGATTTACGGTCAACAGCCATCAGCCTCAACTCAATGCATGCCAGGAGGTAACAAAACTTGTAAAAAATTAAATGAGCTTTCTTCAAGTGAAATCAAATCTGTAGTTATTGGAACACATGCATCTGCACTCCCAAAACAAACACTGGAAGAGGAACCTTATACGTATGTTTGTCAAGGTGAAGGTCCGCTAACTATAAAGAATTTAATTGATTTTTTAGATGGTAAAATTCATGACGTAAAAAAAATTCCAGGCCTATGGTATTTTGATAAAGATAAAAACTTAAGCTTTAATCCACAAGCAAAAATGTTTGAGAGACTAGATCAAGATCTTCCGGGTCAGGCGTGGGAACTGCTGGACATGAAAAAATACAAAGCACACAATTGGCACTCATTTGGTCGACTAGAATCAAGAAATCAATACGCTTCTCTTCAAACAAGTTTGGGCTGTCCGTTTAAGTGTACTTTTTGTTGCATCAATGCTCCTTTTGAAAGAAATACTATAAGATTTTGGTCACCACAACACATTGCTAAGCAAGTTAAATTTCTAGTTGAAGAACATAATATTTTCAATATTAAAATTCCCGACGAAATGTTTGTTCTTAATCCAAAACAAGTGATTGGTATCTGTGATGAAATTATTAAACTTGGTTACGGTGATAGACTAAACTTTTGGGCATATGCTAGAATTGACACTCTTGAAGATGATGAAATGTTAAAAAAAATGCAAAAAGCAGGCATTAGATGGCTAGGATTAGGAATAGAGTCTAGCTCGAAACACGTCAGGGATGGAGTTGTTAAAGGCAGGTTTGAAAATTATGATATTGAAGGAATTGTAAAGAAAGTTAGAAAAATGGGTTTTTTTGTTGGAGCGAATTATATTTTTGGCTTACCAGACGACACTATAGACTCTATGAAAGAAACTTTAGACTTATCTTTAAGAATTAATAGTGAGTGGGCAAATTTTTATTCAGCAATGGCTTACCCCGGTTCCCAATTGCATGAAATGGCAAAAAAAAAATCATGGGAATTACCAGAGAGTAAAGCAGGTCCCGGCTGGATTGGTTATTCTCAGCATGCGTATGAGTGTCTGCCACTTAGAACTGAGAAACTTAAGGCGACAGAAGTTTTAGACTTTAGAGATCAAGCTTTTTCAACATATTTTAATAATACAAATTATTTATCGATGATAGAATCTACATTTGGAAAAACTACATCAGACCATATTAAAAAAATGAACTCACATAAAATTAATAGAAAACATCACAAAGAGAAGGTAAATTATTAACTTAAAAAAACTTCTAATTGAAATGTTTTGTCAATTAATGTAATAAATTTTATGTTTTCATCAGTAATTATAAGTGGTGCATTAGCTCAAGACCATGAGTTTATCTATCCATATTATCGCCTTTTAGAGGCTAACAGCAAATTAGACGTATGTATTATAGGTGGCAAACCAGTAAATGGATTTCTAGGAACTACCTTACCACCAAATAAAGATCATCCAGTTAAAGACATCAATCAAATTAATGTCAAAGACTACGACTTACTAGTTTTACCCGGGGGAGTCAAAGCAATGGAAAAAATACGACAAAATGAAAATTTGATAAAATTTATATATGATTTTCACAAAGCAGGAAAAGTCATTGCATGCATTTGTAGCGGGGCACAGCTATTAATTTCAGCAAAAATAGTAAAAGGTAAAAAAATTGCTGGCTATTACAGCATGAAAGATGACATCACAAATGCCGGGGGAATATACACAGACCAACCCGCGGTGGTTGATGACAAGATTATTACGACTGCTCATTACAAAGATATGGGTCCTTGGATGGCAGCTACTCTTGATTTTTTTAAATGAATAAAAAAAATGCCTATTACGATAATAGACTAGTTTTTAAACCATGGGGCCACGAACATGTAGTCTATCGTTATAGAAATATTCTATCGGTTACTTTACTTAATATAAACCCAACTAAAAGTACGTCCCTTCACTGTCACCCTAATAAAAAAACAGGTTTTGTTTTATTGAATGGAAAAGCATTAATTCAATTAGGCTTATGGAAAAGCGAAAGAAAAATTTATAAAAGTCCCTCAAAATTAATGATAAGAACTGGACTATTCCACTCTATAAAGTGTGTTTCTAAAAAACCTTTATTAGCTCTAGAGTTTGAAACACCAATAAATAAAAATGATTTAGTAAGATTTAATGATAAATATGGAAGAGAAAAAAAGCCATACGAGCAGGGCAAAAAATTTTCAAATTTAAAGAAAAAATCAGTATTGTTTAAATTATATAAATTTAAAGAAAAAAAAGAATACTTTTTTGGCAAAACTACAGTCAAGCTTGAGATACATAAAAATTTTAAAAAACTTATTTCTGAAAAAAATAATACAATGTTTGCAGTTTTAAACGGAAGCGTATGTAACAAAAAAAAACAAAAAATATTATCTCCTGGCGATATTATTAAAACTGGGACTTTTAAAAAGTTATCTCAAGTCTTTAAAATAAATAAAAAATTAACTGTCTTAAAAATTAACAATGAATAAAAATCTACGTCTTGAAATTTTTAAGAAAGCCTCTTTGTGTAGAAACTTTGAAGAGCAAGTCATCATAAACGTAAATAGTAAAAATATTACTACGCCAGTTTACGTTTCTGCAGGACAAGAGTTTATTGCGTCAACATTATCATCAATTATAAAAAAAAATAAAATAAAACCACTAATATTTGGTCAACATAGATGTCATTCAACTTACCTTGCTTTTGGCGGAAATATAATCAAACTCATAGACGAACTATTAGGTAGAAAAACAGGCTGCACTAAAGGTAAAGGTGGCTCAGCATCTATTAATTCAAAAGATATCAATATGTTTGGACACGATGGTTTAATGGGATCTAATGGTCCGATTGGAGTGGGTGCATGTTTTGCAACTAAAAAACCTACTATTGTATTTTTAGGGGACGCAGCAGCAGAAGAAGATTATGTTTTAGGTGCATTGGGATGGGCATCTCATAAAAAATTACCAATACTATTTATTATAGAAGATAATAATTTATCTATCTTAACTAAAAAAAGTGTTAGACGTAATTGGAATATGAAAGATGTAGCCAGGTCATTTAAGCTTGAAGGTTATGATATTAAAGACGATCCTAATCAAATTGAAAAATATTCAAATCTTTTTTTTAAAAAACCAACTCTATTAAACATAAACACAAATAGAATTTACTGGCATGCTGGTGGCGGTAGGGATAACGATAAAAATTTTGATCGATTTAAAAATGAAAAAAGATTATTAGGTCCTAAAGCTTTTAAAATAGATGAATATTATAAAATGTACGTAAAAAAATTATGGAAATTACAGTTAGAGAAACAATAAAAAAAACAATTTTAAAACATTTGAAAGAAAAAAATGGTTTAATTCTTGGACAATGTTTGTCTGCTGTCGGCTGGGTAGGTGGAACAATTCCTGAATTAACCGAAAAAGAAGGTGTTGTAGAATTAAGCATGGCCGATGTTGCAAATGGTGGCATTGTTGTTGGTGCAGGTCTATCTAATAGAAGACCTATATATGTAATTAGATACCAAGGTTTCAATTGGTTTAACGCTCCAATTATTTTAAATTATGCTTGTAAATCCAAAGAATTATGGGATGTGCCTTGTCCTATTTTTATTAGAGGTATTGGCATGGAAGGTTCAATCGGTCCTGTTGCAGGATCATCTCATCACTCTATATATTATCGAATGCCAGGTATAAAAATTATCTCACCTATGACACCAAATGAATATTTATTAGCATATAAAAATTTTATGAAAGACAATGACGTTTATTATATTTCAGAACACAGGGGAAGCTACGGCAATAAAAAAGAACTTCCAGATTATCTTCAGGGAAATTTAGATATTATAATATTTTGTATTTCAATTACTAGATTCGAAGCAAAAAAAGTTAGAGAAATATTGTTGAAAAAAAAATTAAAAGTAGGAATTGCAAATATACTTTGGATCAAGCCATTTAAAATAAAAAAAAAATGGATCAACGCTTTAAAAAAATCTAGATTTGGCGGAATAATATTAGATGATGATTACACCACAGGAGTAGCATCTGATATGGCCTATAAATTAATTAAAGCCTCAAATAAAAAAGTAGAAGTATTAGGACTCAAAGATAAATCGGCTGGTTTCTCTAAAGCTACTGACAACTTACCACCGAGCGCAGATGAAATAATTAAAAAAATTTCAAAACTATCAAGTTTAAAATTATGATTTTATCAAAAACCCCCTATAGAATTTCCTTTTTTGGAGGCGGAACAGATTACCCGTCATGGTTTAAAAAACATAAGGGAAATGTTCTCTCAGCAACTATAGATAAACACGTTTACTTATCTATTAGGAATTTACCTCCTTACTTTAATTATAAGTATAGGATTGTTTGGTCTAAAGTTGAGAATGTTAAAAATTTAAATTTAATTCAACACAATGTTGTTAGAGAGATGTTTAAACATTTTAAAATAAAAAATGGAATTGAACTTCACTATCAAGGTGATTTACCAGCAAGAAGTGGAATGGGGTCTAGTTCAAGTTTTGTTGTCGGATTAATGAAAATGTTACTATTAAAAAAAAAAATTAATACTTCAAATATAGAATTAGCTAATAAGTGCATATCTTTTGAGCAAAAAATTTTAAAAGAAACTGTAGGGATACAAGATCAAATCTCAGCTACATTTGGTGGCTTAAATAAAATAAGTATAGAAAAAAATGGTAGTTTTAAAATAAAAAAAATTAAAATAGATAAAAATATTAAAAATTTTAATAATAACTTATTATTATTATTTACAGGTATTAATAGAACAGCAAATGAAATAGCGGGACAATATGTTTCGCAATTGACTAAAAATAAGAATTTTGAAATGAAACAAATTAATGATCAAGTAATTGAAGGTGAGAACCTTTTAAAGACAAATGATTTTGATAATTTTGGAAGACTGCTTGATGAAGCGTGGCAGCTAAAAAAAAGCTTAAGTAAAGTTATTAGTAATAATAAGATTAATGACTTATATAACTTTGGAATACGAAACGGAGCTTTGGGTGGTAAACTTTTAGGAGCTGGAGGTGGCGGCTTTATGCTTTTGTATATGCCAGTTTATCTTCAAAAAAAGTTTTTAAATAAAATTAAAAACAAAGTGATTAGAGTACCTTTTAGATTTACAAAAGAAGGTTCGACAATTACATTAAATAAAAATTAATGAAATCTTTTAACCATCCCCTAATGGAGAATAATTTTTCTCCTGAAGATATAAAAAAAGTTATAACTCATTTAAAAAGTAAAAATGTTATATTAACACAAAATAAAAATGTTGAAAAATTTGAAAAAAATTGGTCACGATGGCTAGGTGTAAAATATAGTGTATTTGTTAATTCTGGCTCTTCAGCAAATTTACTCAGCGTCACAATAGTAAAAAATCTTTTCAAAAAAAAAAATAAAGTTATCTTACCGGCATTAACTTGGTCGTCAGATATTAGCTCTGTAATTCACAATAATCTTAAGCCAGTTTTTGTCGATATCAATCCAAACACACTTTCGATGAATATTGAACAAGTAATTAAAAAAATTGATAAAAACACACTGGCAGTTTTTTTGACTCATGCGCAAGGATTTAATGGCTTGAACAGCAAATTACTTCATAATTTAAAAAAAAAAAAAATTGTTTTAATTGAAGATGTTTGTGAGTCGCATGGAGCAACTTTTAATAAAAAAAAATTAGGAACTTTTGGTTTAATTTCTAATTTTTCTTTTTATTATGCTCATCACCTTTCAACAATCGAAGGAGGTATGATTTGCACAAATGATAAATCTATATATGAAATGGCAAGAATTCTAAGATCCCATGGTATGGCAAGAGAGATTAACAATAAAAAACTAGAAAAAAAAATACAAAAAAAATATCCAAAACTTTCTCCTAAATTTATTTTTTTACATCCAGCCTATAATTTGAGAAACAATGAAATTGGTGCGATTTTGGGCAACAATCAACTTAAAAGATTAAATAAAAACAATAAAATAAGAGCGCTTAATTTAAAATATTTTTTGAAACTTTTAGATCCTAAAAAATATAAGACCGATTATTATTTAACAGGTAATTCTAATTATGCATTTCCACTATTACTTATAAAAAAAAATTTTTTAACTAGAAATTTATTTGAAAAATATTTAATAAAAAATGGAATAGAGTTTAGAAGAGGAAACGCTGGGGGAGGAAATCAATTAAGACAACCTTATTTAAAAAAGTATATTGGCAAGATAAATTTAAAAAACTTTTTAAATGTTGAGGATATACATCACTACGGTTACTATATAGGGAACTATCCAACTTTAAGTCTTAAAAAAATAAAAAAAATATGCGTTATTTTAAATTCTTTTAGTTTTTAATTTAATCTTTATTTTCAAATCCATAGGCACTGTCAACAATGTACATGGGTCTTTTTTTAGATTCCTTAAAAATTGAACCTATATAAACAGATAAAATACCCAGTATAAGACTTTGTATACTTCCAAAAAACAATATAGCTACAAATATAGAAGTGGGACTTATGTTTGGTTCGCCAGAAAAAAATAATAGTATCGTTCTTACCATTATTGCTAGACACACTAAAAAAGAAAAAATTCCAAACAATAAAGCAAATCTTATTGGCGCGTCTGTGAATGGAGTGAAAGATATCTCAAAAAAATTAAAAAAGATTCCAAGTCCAAATGGATGTTTAGTTTTGCCGACTTTTCGAGGCTTCCTCTCATAGAAAATTTGTTTTCTTTTAAATCCGATCCAGTCTACTACAAATCTAAAAAAAGGGTAAACCTCACTAAACCTTTTATATTCATTTATTACTCTTCTTGAAATTAATCTAAAATCACCAGAGTCTTTTTCTATAGGTATGTTAGAGGAGAATTTTAAGATTTTGTATCCTATAGAAGATATTATTTTTTTAAAATAAGGCTCACCTTCTCTTTTAGTTCTAGTTGTAAAAACAACATCATATTTCTCTTCACGCCAATATTTAACCATTTGTTCAATTAAAGATGGCGGGTCTTGTAAATCAATATCTATATTTATTAAAGCGTCACCTGTTGACATATTTATCCCAGCCATAATAGATTCCATCGGCCCAAATCTTCTGGATAAGGTTATGATTTTAATATTCTTATTAACCTCACGATGTTTTAATAATTTTTGCAATGAGTTATCTTTAGAACAATCATTTATGAATATAATTTCATAGCTTAAATCAACAATCTTATTTAATTCTTCTATTGTTTCTTTTAAAAAATAATCAATACTTTGTTCTTCATTGTAAAATGAAACTATAACAGAAAGTTTTTTTGTCACTTATTGTTTCCTAATCTAATTAATTTTGGGTGAGTTGGGTGCTTGAACCCACCTTTATGAAAAACTTTTTGATCAAAACTATGTGGAAAGTGAAAGTAAGTTTTTTTACCTATGTTAAAAAAATCATCTTTAGATACAGTTTCTTCATCTCTAATTTTTTTTATATCAAGTTTACCAACAATAACTTTTTTGAAAGATTTTAATTTTTTCATTTTGAGATCAAAACCCGTATCTAAAGATAATCTTATACCTGAATTTTTTTTTCTAAAAGATTGATGAATTACTGTAGCATCAGCTATAATCATAGATCCTTTTTTTGGAACATAATTTACAACTTTAAATTCTTTTGAAATATTTTTCCCATCATGAGATGATTTTAATGGTTTCAGCCATTCTTCCTTAAAACTTTTCGGAGGTTGAGCGTATCTTATGTGATTTTTTGATATATCTCCTAAAATATACAAATGTACAGCGCACCAGTTTGGATTTGCACCTGTCCATGTATCTGCGTGCATTAATTCAGTTGGGTGTTTTCTAGAAAAATGAGATTTACTAACCTGGGGATACTTAATTCTTAAATTAGGAGGAAAATGAAAGTTTTGAATTAAATCAATTATGTTCATGTTTTTTAAGATTTCTACGTAGGCTTTCACTACGTTATTAAATTCTAAAGATATCTCATTTTTTGGAACTATCATTCCATTAGGAGTAACATTTGATAAACTTTTCCTTTTAAGAAAAAGTTTTTTTAATATTTTTTTTTCCTCTAAAATAGTCTCTTTGTCATTAAAACATTTAGACAAATAGTTAATCGTTGCTAGTTTGATGTTTTGAAATAGAACATCAGGAACTTTGACCTCGTACATAAGATCATTAATTTTCTTACATTTAAATCTTTTACTTAAATTTTTGAGATAAGCTTTTCTAATTTTAAGAGACATATTACTTTTGTTTAATTAGATCATATCAAGTAGACCAGTCTTGTGCAGTATCTTTATTCATATTATCTCTTACGTTGATAATAATTTCATCATTGTTGATTTTAAACTCATAAACTTGAGACAAATAAGTGGGTTTTTTGTTATTTAAATCAATACTTATTATTGGTTCAAATCTTCGGTTATGGATATTGCATCTGACCTTACACCCTTCTTTTTTAAAGTTTTCAAGTCCAAATTGGACACCAACTTTATTATAGATACCCAGATATCCGCCTTCATGCGGGCAAACTACAGGATAAATTTTAAGAATATTTTTATCTCGGTAGACTTGAAAGCTTAAGATGTCAAGATCACCGATTTTACTCATTTCACCATCTTTAATTTTATTAATGTCAATCTTAATATTATTATTTTTTAATTTTTCAAATTCATAGAAACAGTTTTGCTTTTTTATATTTAACGTATCTTCATAAGAAAAATTACTTATTTCATCTTTATTAAATTTAAAATTATTTGTTCTAAGGTCTGCTCTTCTATTTAAAAAAGGATGATCATCATTTTTATAATCATTAAAACTTTTTGCGAACATTTTTTTAAAAAATGGAATAAAGATATTTAGTAAAAGTGAATTTTTACATCCAATATAGTATGTAATTTTTGAAAGGCATCCTTTATTTGGTAAATCTATTTCCTCATTTAATTTTAAAAAATGAAAACAAAAAAAACTATATGTTTCTAAAACTCTGTTTTGCCCATCATCTTTCAGCAACGTTAAAATAGGAAAGGATACAGATAAAAATTTAAAATATCTTATAAACGAAACAACATCTCCGTAGTAAACACCTTCATTACCATAGCCACCGGCTAAGTTAGCGTGTAGGTGATTGAAGTGGGGAATATCTCTATGATTAAAGAGCGAGTCACTTGAACGGTACCTTCCTTCTATTGAGTAGTCAAAAGATTTGTATGAAAAACCTAGTTGTTTTCCTTTGTCGATTATTTGTTCAGTGGTAAAAGACTGCATTAGCTAATTTAAGTTTTTTTATAAAGCTCTTTTATAAAATTCTTGATCGTTGTAAACGTCAAAAACATTAGCGATTTGTGGGGAAAAATGTTCTCCAAGCGGTGTGAGCACTACATTATTTTCATTTATTTTTAATAAGCCATCATTTTCCATAGATTTTAGATTTATTAATTCTTTTTGAAAATAATCTTTAAATTTATGAGGATATTTTTTATCAAAAAAATCAAACTCAATATTAAAAAAAGTTCTTATGTGTCTTATTACCTCTCTTCTTACGACATCGTCGGGTTTTATTTTTAACCCTCGATAAATTGGAAATCTACCTTCTTTTAATGCTTTTCTATAAAGATCTTGTTCGTAAAAATTTTGAAAATAATATTTATCATTTAAAACTCCGTGGGCGGAACTTCCAACAGCTATAAAGTTAGTGGCCTCTCCTTTTTGTGTACCAAGTGAGTTATAAACTGCTTTTTTTTCTTGCATTGATTTAGTCAAGGGGTCGTTAGGCAAAGAGTAACTTTCAAATCCAGCTCTTGAGTATCCAGAACCCATTAATATTTCACTTGCTTTTTGAAAGACTGCTTTCCTATCAAAAAAATCTAACATAGGTTCATTCCTAACCATTTTAATCATATATTTTCTCGTACCTGGTTTGTAATGTACGTACATAGTTTGTAGTTGAGAGGGTTTTAATCTCACAACTTCTTTAATTGTGTTTTCAATTGTATTGATACTTTGTCTTGGCAAACCAATTAACAGATCAAAATTAATAACTGGAAATAGCTTTCTTACTTTCGGAGTTAGTAATTTATCTAATAATGCTGGTGGTTGAAGTCTATTAATTTCTTCTTGAACATTTGGGTCGAAATCTTGAATACCAAACGATAATCTATTTACTCCCATACTGTGATAAAAAATTAATTTTTCTTCTTCCACTCTTCTTGGATCCACTTCTATGGTAAAATCTCCTAAATTATCAAAATTAATAAATTTTTTTAATCTTTTAATTAAAAATTTAAATTCTTCATCCCTATAGTAGGTTGGCGAGCCTCCACCAAAATATATTTCTTTAAAATTAAAATTTATTTTGTTTTTTATTAAATGATCTTCCAACAAATCAATTTCTTTTAATAAATAATTATATAAATAATCTTTAACTCTATCGTAGTCTTTAGTTATTTCTTTACTGCAAAGACAAAAGTTGCAAAGTTGTTCGCAGAATGGTGTGTGTACATAAAACAAAACTGGCTTAGTTTCATTGCCAGGATACCAATCACATATAGCGTCTTTGTAACTTACATCGTTAAAGTTTTCTGACCAGTGACCTTTTGTTGGGTATTCTGTGTAGTCGTAAACTAAATTTCCATGATATTTTTTTATAAGGTTGGCATTTTCTAAAACCTTTGAACTTTCACTTAAAGTATATTCTTGAGAACTCATAATATATCCGAATTAATAGATGATTCTTGAAATATTTCAATCATATTTTTTTATATAAATAGAACAATACAGCAGATAATACACCACTTGTTTCAAATTTATTTTTTTCAAGGCTTTCTATTATTTGTTTTTCATTCATCCATTTTTTTTTTATTTTTTCTACACTTTTTTTCATTTTTATCTTTTTGATATTTTTAGCAAAAAAGATGTAATCTTTGCCACAGTTGTAAGTTCCATGTCTTGAATAAGTGAACAAGAGTTTCCAGTCTTTAGCTGTTAAACCAGTTTCTTCTAGAAGTTCACGTTTAACTGCCTGGATTGGTTTTTCTTTTTTTTCAATATTTCCACCTGGAAAACCTAGTGATAATTTATTTAGTCCTCTTCTATACTCATTTAAAAACAAAATTCTATTCTTTGAGTCCTGGACAATAACCATAGCAGAATTTTGAAGGTAAATTTGATGAAAATTTTTTCTACTCTCATACCTGTTTTTATAGCTTTCGCTAATTACTTTAATAAAAGGCTTAAACTGGTAAACAATTTTTTTTGTCAAATAAGTTTCTTATGTGTATTTTAAAATTTTAATTTGCAAGAAAATTATATATATATTCTTACCATGAGTTTTGATTATAGATTAAAAAGAATAAATAACATAACTAAAAAGTGGAAGTTAAACAAGATTCACCCTCTCATAACTTCTTATAAAATAAATCAAAATATCTTTGATGAATTTAAATTTAATTTAAAACTCTATATTTCAAAAGCAATGTCTATAAATTTTGATGAAAATGATAAAAAATTTATGAACAACGTTGATCGTGCCAGAGGTAACAGAACAAATATAACACCAAATGGAGCGATTGTTCCAAAAAGAGAATATCATTTAGAATACAATATGGTTTTAAGAAGCTGGTGCAATCTAATAAAGCTCATTACTAGAAATGACCAAAAATTATTAAAGCTATTTAGAATAACTCCAAACATAAGAGTTAAATTTGGCAAAGAGATAAGTGAAAATAAAAATAGAGAATTGTCAACATCTGTACCTCACTCAGACGCATGGGTCGAAGGACCATGGGGTATGAATTGTTTTATTCCTTTTTTAGGAGATGTAAAAAATAATAATTTACGTTTTTACGAACCCAAATCCATTTTTGAAGATAAATTTTTAACAGACTCTCCTTCTTATAAAAAAATGCAGTGGGTTTTGAAATATTACAAGCCTATTAACAGTATTGTTCCAAAAATAGGACATGTTCATTTTTCAGATTATGCAGCCATTCACAATACGTATAGAAAAAAAAATAGTGGAACCAGAATATCAATTGACACTACAATCTTTGTTGGAAATCATTTACCACATAAAGATAGGATAAAAGAGTATACAAAAAAAATTCCATCTATTGGACTTAATAAATTTATAGACTCTGGCCAGTATGAAAAAGACAAACCTGCAGGTAAACTTAGTACCTACTCACATTATACATCAAAAGTTTTAAGAGTTATAAATTTTTAAATAAATTAATGACTTTAACTTTGCAAACAATAAACAATTCTTCTTTTAAAGACAAAAGAGGTTTTTATTGGACTACTTGGAAAAAAGGTATTTTTAAAAAGATCAAATTTAATCATGACAAATTTTCTATTTCAAAAAAAAAAACATTAAGAGGTTTACATTGTGATTTTAAATCTTGGAAACTTGTTACCTGTGTTTATGGTAAAATATTACTAGTAGTCGTCGATATGAGAAAAAAATCTAAAAATTATTTAAAATCTAAGAAAATAATTCTTGAACACAAAAAACCAAAACTAGTCTTAATACCTCCTTATTATGCAAACGCTCATTTATGTTTGTCAAACACTTGTGTTTTTCATTACAAGTGGTCTTATAAAGGAAAATATATAGACGCAAAAAAACAGCAAAGTTATAAATGGGACGATCCAAAATTTAAAATTGTATGGCCAATTAAAAAACCAATTCTTAGTAAAAGAGATAAAAATTCAAAATTTATATAAAATGAAAAAAATTCTTATAACAGGTGGAGCTGGTTACATTGGATCAATGTTAACATCAGAACTGATAAAATTAGGGCACAAGGTTACAGTAATCGATCTTTTAAAATTTGATAAAGGATCACTAGATCATTTATATTTTGAAAAAAATTTTACTTTTATTAATGGAGATGTGAGAAATTTAAATTTAATCAAAAAACACATTCATAAAAATGAGTTTATAATTCCAATGGCTGCTTTAGTTGGCGCACCACTATGTGAAAAAAAAAAGAAAGAGGCCATTCAAACTAACTTTTTATCTATCAAAGGAATATTAAAGAATTTAAAGAAAAAAAATAAATTAATTTATCTCACGACAAATTCTGGCTACGGAGTTGGAGAAAAAAATAAATACTGTGACGAAAACAGTCCCTTAAAACCTATTTCATTATATGGAAAAACAAAGTGTGATGCGGAAAATGAAGTTATGAAATATAAAAATACTCTTAGTTTTAGGCTTGCCACAGTCTTTGGCGCAAGCTACAGAATGCGTAGCGACTTATTAGTAAACAATTTTGTAGAACGTGCGGTCAACGAAAATTTTCTTGATATATTTGAGCCTAACTTTAGAAGAAATTTTATACATATAAGAGATGTTACCAGGGCTATTGTTTTTTCAATAAAAAATTTTAAAAGATTAAAATCCAACGTTTTTAATTTAGGCCTGTCTAGCGCAAATATCACAAAAATTGATTTAGCAAAAAAAATAAAGAAAAAAATTAAAACTTTAAAAATAAAAACTATAAAAAATAGAAAAGATCCAGATAAAAGAGATTATTTTGTTAGTAATTTAAAAATTGAGAAAAAAGGGTTTAAGGCCAAAATTTCTTTGGATGAGGGAATAGAGGAACTTATTAATGTCTTTAAGAATAATAAAAAAAAAATTATTAATAATTATTAACGATTTGTTTTATTAATAAAAAAAAATTATTTTTAGTGTAATAAAATCGAATATTACTTTTTTTAGCTGCTAGTTGATCCGATACCTTATCTCCAATCATAAAAGATTTTTTCAGGTTCAAATCCCAATTAGTTTTAATATTTTCTATCATTTTATTTCCAGGCTTCCTCATTGAAGAATTTTTTCTATATTTTTTTATTTTAGCATTTGGATGAAAAGGCGAATACTGAACATCGTCAAAAAAAATATTAAATTTTTGAATCTTGTTTTTAATCTTTTTATGAAATTTAATAAAAGTATCTTCTGTATAGATACCCTTACCTATGCCAGCCTGATTGGTTACTATGAAAATATAATAATTTTTTTTTATTAAATATTTTAATCCCTTTAAAACACCTTTTTTAAACTTGAAGTCTTTCTCTTCATGTACATGACCCTTGTCATAGTTTATGACACCATCTCTGTCTAAAAAAACTGCCGATCTTCTAAATTGATTTTTTAGTTTTTTTTCTCCTTTTCTTAAATAATACTTTGAACCTATATCGATAAAAAAACTTTTAAAAATTTTCCCATTAATTTTTTTTTGATCTATCAACTTGGGTAACAATTCATTCTCCAATGAAGATAAATTTTTTATATATTTAAATATACTTTTTTTAAAATAATACACGCCACCATTCATTAATGAACTATTATTTTTAATACAGACTAAATTTTTTTTTAGAGCTAGATTGTTTAGTTTTTTACTGTCTTGATTTAAATTTTTTGTTAAAGCTACGGTCCCAATTTTGTTTGTCTGCAAACTTTCAACTAACAAAGGTAGATCAACATTAAATATAGTATCCCCATTCATTAAAACAAAATCTTGAACATTTATTTTTTTTAGATTTTTTAATGCCCCAGCAGTACCTAATAATTTTCTCTCTCTAATACATATGACTTTATTAAAATTTATTTTTTTATTATGATATTTTTTAAAAATAATTTTATGCCTGTAGCCACACAAAATAATAATTCTTTTAAAGCTATATTTGCTTATATTATTAATAATATATTGTATAAAATGCTTTGAATTAAATTTAATCATTGGCTTGGGGTACTGACCTAGTAAATTTTTAATTCTCGTACCTTTCCCACCCGCTAAAATTACTAAGTCAATATGATTAAAATTTATGTTTTTCATTAGTAATTTATTATTATGTATTTTATATTAATTATATCTAAATCTAATTTAAAATGAAAAAATATTTTCCTCTACTTTTGTCTTTATCTTTTTTGATAACAGTAGTTTTTTTATGGGACTATATTAAATTACCTTACGATAAAGAGAATGTGATAATTGGTGAGTATTATTATAAAAAATTTAATCCTTTAAATGATACTGTAAGATTTTTACTGTTTACATTAATTCCAAGCTTGATTTATTTAATAAGCTATTTGCTTATTAATGAAAAAACACACAACCTAAATTTAAGTAGTAAAAATTATTTTCTTTATAAAACAGATGTAAATTCTAGCAACTCATTAAATATTTATTTTTTTTTATTTATAATTCTAATTTCTTTTGAATTTTTTTCGTTAAATTTTGCAAAATTCATCAACGAAACTGACATGTTTCACGAAGGTACTTATTTAGTTCCACCATTAAATTACTTAAAAACTAAAGGACTGTTTACATCCACAATATATGACTATGGTTTTATAGCTAATAATTTTGGTTTAATCTCTAATTTTTTTCTAGGATTTTATTCTATAAGTACAATTATATTAATTAAGCTATTATTAATTTACTTTGTAAAATTTTTTTTAATTTTAACTTCTAAAAAAGTTATTAATAATTTAAATTTTGATAATAATTTAAAAAAAATATTTTTTATAATATTTACTTTTTTTGTAATTGCACTTCCCAATTACTACGATGGAAATAGTTATTTTTCTCCAAGGATTGCAGTTTACTTATTTTTTATATTTTTATTAGGCGGAGCTTTATGTGGTAATAAAAATTTAAATTTAAAATTTTTCATAGTTGGCAACTTTTCTTTAATTTCAATACTTTGGTGGTATGATATTGGAGCTTACGTAAATACTTTAATATTTTTATCTATCGTTTACCTATTGATACATAAGGAATTTAAGAATATCTTTTTTATATTTTTTGGAATTATAATTGCATGGGCATTATTTTTTTTAATTATGCCAGCCGAAGAGATAAAAGAATTTTTCAATCAAGTTAAGATACCTTTCTCAAGTGTTCATGCATATATTTTAGGAATAGAGTTTCGCAAACCATTTAGTTTCGAAAGCGCAAGATGGACAAAAGCACTATTATTGATTTATATAACTTGCTTAATGCTAATACATCTTAATTTTAGTAAAAAATTTTATGTAAATTATAAAACAAAAGTTTTTATATCTTTAATATTTATAAGCGGAATATTTGTTTTCAAATCAGCACTGATGAGATCGGATGGTGTTCATCTTAAATCTTCGTCAGGACTTTATACGGCGGTATTTATTCTAGTGGCTATGTTACTTTTATTTCAAAGATTGGAAGGTTATACAAAAATAAAAAATTTAATAACAAATACTAGCAAACCGATTTTATCAAAATATATTTTTTTATTTTATTTAGTATTTGCTTTTCTATTTTTTTCGGGGGTATTTAATAAAGATGATAGCATCAAATTAGCAAACAAATTACAAAATATAAAAAATTTTAAAGCTAATATTACAGGCTTTATTAAAACTGATGATAATTATTATTTAAATAAAGAAAGTAAGTTAATCCTAGAACGTTATAAAAGTTTAAGTAGAAATGACAATTGCATTCAAATATTAACTGACGACGTATCATTCCCATATTTTCTCGAGAAACCATCTTGCACAAAATTCTATATACCCGCGTCAATTATCAATAATTACTCAGAACGCAAATTTATTGATCAACTTAAAAAATCTGCTCCTAGCATAATACTGTATGAGTCAAAGTATAAAATTTTAACCGATCCTTTGAACATGCCAAATACCAAAAAGTATATTAAAGAAAAATATGATTTTTATGAAAATTACAATGGATATATTTTTTACAAAATCAAAGAAATCAACTAAGCCTTGAATTCGGAGCTTTTTATTTATTTACTTAATAATTTATAGATAATATAAGTTTTTTCGCCAGGAAATTATCATGCTTTATATTACTACTATAATAAAATTTTTATTTTCCAAGATTTTGAGTTTAAATTTTCTAGAAAGACTTTCTCAAAACAAAATTCATAGAGAGATTATAAAAGTTAAAAAACCAAAAATAGTGTCTAATATATCCGCAAGTTTAAAAACGATTAGTCCAGACCAATGGAACGAAACACTAAGACATAAAGTTTGGGAAAAAATACCAGAATATATTGACGTTAATAGTGAAGTTCTTTATTTAGAATTTGGCGTTTGGGAAGGCCATTCAATTAAATATTTCGCAGAAAAATTTAAAAATAAAAATTCAGAATTCTATGGTTTTGATACTTTTTACGGATTTCCTGAAAATTGTTTAGATATGGAAAAAGGACATTACTCAACCTTAGGAACACTACCTAACACAAACGATTTAAGAATTAAGTTTATTAAGGGTCTATTTCAGAAAACTTTATCTGAATTTTTAAACAAACTTAAATCTGACTCTAAAAATAAAATAGTATTAGTTCATTTTGATGCACCACTTCATTCAGCAACCTTATTCAATTTGTTTAAATTAAATGAACATTTCAAAGGTTATTTTTTTATATTCGATCAATTTGGGACCGCAGAATGTAGGGCTTTTAATAGTTTTAGCCAATCAACAATGCAAGAATATGATTTACATCTAACAAGTATGTTAAATTATTCTCCAGAAGTGGTTTTTGGAAAACTAAGAAATTAGTTTTAATTACTTATTAAGAATCAAAACAAGACTTTTTATATTTAATTTTTCTTTTCCATTAATGAAAACATCATTCATCAAATTTTTTTTTATATTATGATTTTCAAAAATTTTATTTTCTAATAATAGCAGAAAGTTTACAATCGCCATAGAATCTAACAGGCTATTTTGTCCAATTAATTCAAAACTTTCATCGTTTATAATTTTAAATTTATCTTGTGACTTATTAAACTCTATTATTGATTGATTTAATGTTTGAATGATATTCATTTTTATAAACTAAATATAGCATCACCATCTGTCAATGACATATCTAAGGTATTTTCATTATTAAATAAAATTCCTTCAATTTGTGGATTTAAATTTTTTACTAGAAAACTAAAATTTTTTGTTTCCTTATCTGTGAAACCTATTTCTTTAAACATATTTTTTTTAAATTTATTAAACCCAACTACATCGACTAGATCACAATTTAATTTTTTTGAAACTAGAATACATTTTTTTATCATCTCAAGGTTCCTTGAATCATTTTTATTTATAAATGAAAACTCAGTTATAGTAGATCTTTTTAATTTATAATTTTTTTCATAATTAATAACAAATACTAAAAAACCGGTAAGTTTCTTATTATTATAATTTTTTATAACCCATAATTCATTTGTATTTATTAGTCTTGAATATTTCCAAAGTAGCCATTCCTGGCTTTTGGAAGAGTATAAAATTTCTATTTTTTTTAAATCTTCATTAAGATCGTTGAAATCTTTATCAAAACTATTACTTAGTACAAAGTTTTCATTTATATCTAAGCTAATTTTTTTGAATAGACTATTTTTAAAATTTTTTATATCAAGAATTAAGTTTCTTTTAAAAGAAAATTTTTTTATATAATTAAATATTGTTTTTTTTTTATTTAATATAAATATTTTTCTATTTATATATTCATATTGTAAAATTTTTTTAGCTCTAAATGCTTCCATTACTTTTTCTGAAATCTCGTTTGCTGTATTTGTAATATACAAACTAATATCTTTTTGATTTAAAAAAGCTGACCTAAGACTTAAAGATAACGATCTATATTTATTATCCACGACCCAATTTCCACAAATAGCAGCTAAAATTTTTTCATTTTTAAAATAAAAGACAAAGGGTATATTGTGAATAGCACCTACTATTTGACTGTTTTGATCTACTAGCTTCCAGCCAAAGACCCAGTCTTTTTGAGAACTAATGATAAATGGATTCTTTTTCCATATATTTTTCCAGTCATCCTTTTTTAGAAACGATAATCCACATTTTTTTGTGAGATTTTTAATTTGCTCGTAATCTTTAAGAGTTAATTTTTCTAATTTCATAGAATGACCATTAGTCTTGAATACTTTTTTTGTAAGTTCAACTATTAATTTGTAAGCTTATAGAGTTAATTTAACTATTTACAAAAAACTTTTATGTATATATACCCTCTATGCCTGGTAATTATTGCGAAGGGGCCACACCCGATCCCATTCCGAACTCGGAAGTAAAGTCCTTCAGCGCCAATGGTACTTTGTCTTAAGACATGGAAGAGTAGGACATTGCCAGGCTAAAAAT
>MDSY01110433.1_pt1 | contig 20300 bp, 13 predicted proteins | sample 811131 | NCBI WGS metagenome assembly MDSY01 (sample SAMN05326643, study PRJNA326480) | marine metagenome | isolation source: seawater | place: Atlantic Ocean: South West | collected 2010
CCACTAATTAAAGACGGTAAACTATTAAGTAAGGATGACATAATCAAAGCATTTAATGTATATCGTAAGAGACTAATTACCGCACTATGTGTTAACGAGTCTCGTTATACTTGGGGTGATGGTGATAGTTTAGACAGAGAGAGAGTAAGAGATATTTTAATTAACGATTTCAACTACACATGGGGAGCGTAATTTATCATGTCATGTATAAACAACGAGTCACTAATTGAAACAATTTATGATGAAGTATGGGAAGAGTTTAGATTAAAAAACAATCTAAGTGATGACCAACTTTATACTTTAGAGCAAAATTCTCCTACTGGTGTTATACAACAGATAGAAGATGAAACACAAAAAAGATTTATGGAGGTTAATTAATCATGTTTCATAGTAAATCATTCGGACGAATCTTTTGGGTTGATGATAACAATGATTTCAAATCATGCCCACAATATGTTAACGGCACAGGTGATTTTGACAATTGGGATTATGTATCAGAGTGGACAGATTGGGAGGGAGTTAATTATGATAACCTCTTCGCAATTCATTCCTATTGTTTAAATAACAAATGGAATCATGCAGGATCATTAACAATGAAGGATGGATTATAATACTCACTAACTTACACATTGCCCACGCTATTTTTTTCACTAAATGACAACAACTAGACCAATTAACGATCTCATTACTATAGTTAATGACCAACAAGATGTAGAAGAAAGAGTATACAAACTAGCAGAATGTATAACAAAAAACTATAACTTAAGGGGTTATACTTCTGATTTGAATGTAACAGTAACTAAGGGAAGAAAGTACTTCAAAATTGTATGTGACAATTCAGTAAATTGCTTTGTAGATGTAAACAATGGTGACGTATATAAACCTGCTAGTTGGAACAAACCTGCTAAACATGTAAGATATAACTTGTTAGATAACCCAGAGATTGTATACGAAAGATGTGATTGGGCGGGATCATACTTATACATGAGATAGTAACAAATACTATGCCTTTCTTTGCCCACTAATTAACAACAATTGACATGAAGTTTTCCACAGGTTATTCACATTTACCGCACATACTTGTGGAAAATAGTGTATATTTAAAATGGTTAATTAAACATAGGTACGTGTTATCTTTCGATCCTTAATATGCTCTACTAAGTGTTATCTTAGAGCGTAACATAGCGAGATTTTTTTGTCAACAACTGTAAGGAAATATGTCAATCCTCACAAACACCTTGACACCACAATCATTTTGCTATATAATAACAATGTAAGCACAATTACAATGGGAAGGACTTACAAACGTAATGACCTCTATTCAACAAATAGAGCAAAAAGTTTGAAAGAAAAGAGACAACAATCACGGACTAAGTACAAGAGGGAAAATGTTAACGATTCCACAAGTCCTGTGGAAAAGTATAAACAACCCCGCACACAGTTCAATACACACACGGAGGACAATTGATTGGACGAAACTAACTACAACCCTTTGCAATCTGATTGGGTTGATGATATGTTATTCGAGGATGATTACACCACTAATGATGAACAATTGCCCTCTAAAGACCAACCTAATTCTTAACACTTTTTGCCCCTAATCGCTATGTCTAAAGTAACAACAATTTCCACTAATCCTCCTGTAGATGTTAAACTATGGGAAAAGGGTAGGAGATACTTTTGGGCGTATAATTACCCTAATTGTAGTAAGTATGGACCGTTTAAATCTGAGAAGTTAGCATTACTTGACGCAACCAATTACTCATCCAATTAATGACAACAATTCCAACCAAATTGCAACTACTATGTGATGCTTACGATGCAGGTAGTTTACCCACTGATTTACAAATAGAGATGGCACAGTTCTTAATAGATTGTGACCTACATAATGAGTTGCTACAGTATCAACAACTATGCGACTATTTCATCCTGGAAGGGTTATGTTATGAGGTAGTATTAGGGGATAGATAGTATTACATAGCACGTACACACTTATTAACACTTAGGACAGTTAATTTGTGTGTATGTTGTTATTAATAACTTCCCTATCGCTAACCTACAACAGTATCCTAGTGATAGAAAAAAATTTCAGGGTATAAAAATTTCCCCAGTAGGGTCGCATGTTAAACGAGAGACAATTAAAGAAGCAACAACTAGAAGAGGAATTCGCAGACCTCGTTGGTCGCCCATGGCCTGGTAGAAGGTATCCTGGGTGCTACGAGGTCATTCAGTTGTACGCCAAACGTGAGTTGGGGAGGGAGTTAAAAAGTTTCAGAGGATTATATACAAGTTTCAAAGATGAGGCAGTGGCAGAGGAGAATGGGTTGTGGATAACTAAACCACAATGGGGAGAGCCATTAGACTTTAGTGTTATACAGAAGAATGATCTCCTTCTTTATAAGATTTACACAGACAGTCTGGGAGGTGGTTACTCCGAGAAGATGGCAGACCGTGCCCCGAATCATGGTGCGGTTTATCTAGGTGATGGGTTTATTCTTCATCAGGTATGGCAAGAAAAGAGTAATATAGTAGACTTGCAGTCTAAAGGTGCATATCTCTATCAACACAGTTGTGTAGGTGTAGTGAGGGAAAATGCTACATAAGTCAGATATACAAATAGAATATGATATGAAACGATTTACTCTCAGAATAGAAGAAGACGACTATGGAGATAACTTCATACACATACCAGACGATGTAATGAGGGAATGTGGATGGGATATAGGCACAGAGTTAGAGTATGAGGAAGATATTGATGGTTCTGTATTATTGCATAAGATAGAAGAATGAGGTATAATCAGATAATGTTAACCATATTGGTTATAATTAACTTAATCAATTTGATAAAAAATTAGCGTGAAAAAATGGCGAATCAATTTGTGCATGGACTGAGCGAAACGATTACTCCCCAAGTACCAGAGTTTGAGAGTGATGGAGAATTTCTGGCGTGGGCATTTAAAAATCTCTCGGAAGCAATAAAAAATCTAAATGAGCGTTGTAATAAGATAGAAGAAGGAATGCAAAAAATTCCTCCTCCTGGTCCTGATATGATCAAGTATAAGATCCCAGGCGACGGAGAGTACTCTAATTTACTACAACTCTTTGACAACATCTTTGATCGTCTAGATCACCTTGAGGATCGGTTAGAGACATCATTAAGTCTGAATGAGCGTCTAAATACTATTCAGGACCGTATTGATAAATTAGATGGCGGCTTATATACAGGAGACAGGGAGGTCATTCCCGAATCCGATTAAAGGGGCAGACTTTAGTCGCAACTTTAAGCGTCCGCAATCAGGTAACTATGATAGCCATGGTGACTACCCTGGTGTCGGCACAACACAAGACTATAGTATAACCTTTGAGGGTGGTGGACCTGGTACCATGCCCATGGGGAAGGATATTGTACACTATATCGGTGATGATGATCCTACTAATGTAAGTAATAGTGGAAACGAGAGACAACCAATATATCGCTTTTATAGAGGAAGTAAAGACGACCACAAATATACTCGCACAGAAAGAATACAAAAGAAAGACCTAGGATGTGAGAATGAATCCTGGTCTAGAGCAGCAAGAGCATATAACCCTGAGCCCAGGTCAGGTAAACCTGTGTTCTACGTTATGATGGGAAATGCACCCAATACGGTACCACTGAAAGCATACTACTCCTACTGGCCCGATGACACCCAGCTGTGTGCTGGGACAAATGTGCCAACTGGATTAAATGGAGTAGGTTGTGGAAGAAACAAATATGCATTAGTGGATACACTTGGGTACGTTTATACTACAGAAGCAGACGCACAGGCGATGTGCACAGGCACAGAGACCCCTGTAGCAATATATGAGTACTTACACCCTGATCCAGATCATTTTTATACTACCGATCCTGCTAGTGAAGTTAACTTAGCAGATAACAGTCCTATTGCTCCAGCAGATAGTGGTAATAAGGAATACTCTTATGTTGGTATTATAGGGTGGGCATTTAAAACACGTGCACTTGACTGTCCTACTGATCTCATCGTTGATATTGGTAAGATTGGTCCTACTGGTCAATGTATTAATAAGTCTGGTTGGTATGACTACACTGATGACGATCAGCAAGACTATGACGAGCCTGGTGGTGGATGGTCTGAATTCATGTATCGTCAGATGCGTGATGGTAGTGGTAATAGTGTAGAAGGTCCACCATCTATTAATGGTTGGGGTAACCCTGATAATGTTGATGCATTATCTAACGATGCCTTCTTCGAGTGGAGTTACGGTCTGAGTGGTGCTGTAAAGGGATCTGTACCACGCTTCCTTGGATTTGAGGACTCATATGAGTCTCAGTTCTATTTTTACCTTTATGACACTACATTCCCTTGGAATGGTCCGATATTCTCTTCACAGTATATCATTAGTAATGCTAAGTGTTGTCCTAATACTACTGACCCTGAAGGATGTCCTCAGTGTGCTCCAGTATGGACGTATCACAGTCACTTCTATGAGATACAATCAGATTCATGGGAGACTACTAAGAGTAAGATAAGTCTACACGATCAGAGTAGTGTTGGTGTTAATGAATCATTCTGGTGTGTAGATACAGAGGCAACTACAATTCTTTTCCGCTATCAGACAAGAGGTGGTGACTTTAATAGAGGAGATAAGATAAATGGTTGGGATATAGTTTCCGTATACTATTTTGGTGATGAGCTGAAGTGCGGTATCATGGAGCTCACATGGGATAATACTAATGATAATAAGTGGTATGTTAACCCTGCTTGCGTAGCGTGGCGTATTACTAGCGCAGCAGGCGCAGAGGTAACTAACTCATTAGCGCAGGTTGGATCATGGGTTGCGATAGGTAATCCTACAAATACCTCAGTGCCGTGGACTGCACACATGAAGTCATATGGAATATACCCTCAGAAACCTGCTGATGACGTAGTAGATCCCCTTATTGGTACATGGCAGACGCATACTGCGACATTTACTATCGCTACTGCGGGTGACTACTCCTTAAGAATAGAGTCTGATAACTACGGTTATATGAAGATTACGGACTCTGGTAACACTGTCCTTGTAGACAGGGAGATAGTATACTCTAGTGGTATGGGTAATGAGACCTTCCCTATGACACTAGGTGCAGGTACTTACACTCTAGAGACTAGAGTAAAGAATATTAATAGGACTGTAGACCCAACTCCGTTTGTATACCAGTCGCTGCATACCTCTTCTGATGGTGGTGTAGCAGAGATACTCTCTGGATATGGTATTCCTAATAAGGCAGCATTCTGTGGTGTATATGAATTTCCTAAGAAGATCTCCTACTGGAAGGTGCAGGTTAACCCTAAAGCACTAATACCACACCGCACACTAGATGAGGCAGAGTTAGAAGCAGTAATAGATGACCTAGGGCAAGTAATCGCTGTAGTAGTAATCAATGGAGGAAGAGGGTACGTTAATCCTGAGATACACGTTATGAATCCTCGTGAGATGGATAACTACTCCGCTACTGATACCTCTAAAGCAATGGAGGATAGTATTAATAACTCGGATGACTGGAATGAATCAATAGGTACACCCGTATCTTCTTCTATGACCCGTAAGGATCTTAGGACTGCGGTTAAAGCATACGGTGCACACAGTGGTATTATATCTCAACCGCAAGATAAGAATAAGGAAAGATTTGAGTTGCGTCAGGCAAAGGTGGAGATTGCAGAGATAGATGCGTATGGTGTTATTAAGGTTATCCGTGTTGTAGACGGTGGTGCAGGATATAACCAAGCAAATATACCAATAGTTAAGATTGTAGAGCCTGAGCATATTAAGTATAACTCTCCTGATGCGAATGGAGAGAGTGTGAATAAGACACACGGTGAGATGGCAGCTGCGTGGGATCATGAATTTGAAGATTCAGATATTCAACCTATCTCCACTAATTTCGATACGGAAACTATGGGATACATTGAATCATCTATGGGTCTCCCACAGAAAGGAGTTAATGCTCCGCAAAATGTGTACGTAGAAGTGCCTGATAGTTACATCCGTGCAGCGAATGACGGAATAGATGATGATGTAACTAAACTATGCTTCAACCTACCAGCTCAGTGTATTGATATTAATGCTAAGGGATTCATTAGTGATGCTATACCTGATGAGAGGACATTCGAGAATGTAGGATCTTTATCTCCTGGTATAGCAGCGTTTGAGAAAGAGATCATGCCGTATGTGTACAGTGCTGCTGCACAAACAGATGACTATGGTGATAATATGTCGCACCTATACGGACCTTTTGGTAAGGACAAGTGTATTGAGGTAGCTCAACCTAGATTATACAATATACAACGATGGTTTGATATGCCGTGTGCGTATCTGGATGTGGGTAATGTTAAGGAGGACTTTAAAGAGGACGCAGAAGATCAGAAGGCGTTTGGATGGTTACCATTTAAGTATTGTGCATCCCAACAGAAAGAGGCAACCTTTAGAGTATCACTAGAAGTAGAAGGAAAGGTTATTGGTAGTCAAGGACCAGCATTTATGGACTACCTAGAGAATATGCCAGTGCCTTACTTGCAGCAAAAGAGAGAACCAGTTGGTAATGCAGGTAAGAGGACTTGGAATTGCAGACGAGGATCTATACCAGGTAGATGTTATCGAGACCCTAATAATAATGCTGATATCATATTTGTACCAGTGGGTTTGGATGAGAATACATATGACTACAATAGATCTAGTTACACAGAATTGGAACAACTACAAATGTGGGCTGGTCAGAATATAACCAGTGCAGCAGCAGTGCAGACATGGTTGGGTCACCCTACAGAAGGGGATCCAGCAGGTACACCGCACTCTGTAGATTATACAGAGATAACAGTTGCTAGTTGTACCAATGGAGTACCCCCGAATGAGTGCTGGGACACCTACGTGCGTGGTGTGACGGCTAGTGATGGACCTTTGCAAGTCTATTGCGGCTATGATAATGCGGGGAATCCTCTATCAGGTAACACTTATTGTAACACTCCTGAGTTATATGACTCATGTGCAGCACTTGATAAGTGTATGGATGCCTCTATTGCTATTAATCCTAAGAGGATGCGTGTTACAAAGGATGGTAAAGTGCTACACATGGGTGCTTATAATGGTGTTATGACTGTTAGAAACTATTTGACAGGTGGTATTATGGCTCTAGATAGAGCAATTGACAATTATGGTAACCCATATTTCGATGAATGTAGTCAGGATCAGTCATGGACTGCTGGTACTGAGGTAAATGAGAAGGAGAGAGGTATACAATAATGGCATTTGGGTTTCTAAAACCAGTTGCATCCTTGAATGGACTACCTTGTAGTGGTCATGGATTGTGTTTACCATCCACTATCCACTCTGTACAAGCGTGTGGCACCCCTCCAATCCCTTATTCTATTGTAATTAAGGAGTTTACATGCTGGTGGCCACCTACACCGATGATTCCGATCTTCCCAGTAACCCCTTTAAGGGCAACTGTGCTTGTAAACCGTATCCCCATCATGCTTTTGGGAGATACTTTCACACCACATATAGCAGTATGTACTAATATAATTGTGTACATATGTCCTTGTGGTAAGGCGATGTGTCCAACGCCCACTCCAATCCCTTGTAGCATCCTTACAATAGAGGATAGCGGAGGCATTGGTCATATAAGAATTGTCATGGCAACCACTTTAACTGTGTTTGCTCTAAAATTACCGATTGCAAGAATTTTAGACCCTCTAGGAGTGGGTGTTCCAGGATTTAGTTACCCTTGTTCATCTGTGGTTGCCTGGGGGCATGCAACTGTGCTATCATCATAGTAGTTAATTAACCAATATGGCATTATACGGAACTTCAAGTACTTACTTGGCACCTCCAGCGAAGAAAACTAGGCAAGGAAACTCAAAAAACACCAAATTAAGTGCTACTTCTCGTAACGGAGCAAAGAAAAGATATAAGGGTCAAGGAAAATAGTCGGGAAACCCTATAAATAAAAGATAATAGGGTTAATTGAGATAAATATCTCAAATTAGGACAAGAATGGCAAGCTACAGATTCAGATCTGAGAAGTACGTCAGTAGAGGATTCAAGGATTTGGCGATTTCGTTTAATTCTAATCCCTCAACTGGCGATTTTGGCGTGGTTAAAAATGAAAACGCTATAAAACAGTCTGTCCGTAACCTAATTTGTACAATGTATGGCGAGAGACCCTTCCAAGATGAGATAGGATCTCGTGTCAGAGAGCTATTATTCGAACCATGGGATCCATTTTCTGTTGATTCTATGAAAGGTGAAATTTATAACTGTCTTCAAAGACTTGAACCTCGTATTGAAGTGAATTCAATAGAATTAAGAGATGATTCAGACATTAATTCTATTCAAGTCGCTATAGATTATACCATAGTAGGACAGGAAGTCCAACAGTCAGTAGATTTTCTCCTAGAGAGAGCATAAAATGTCAGCAATTCCTTCACAATTAACGTCGTTAGACTTCTTTGAGATCAAAGAATCCATTAAGTCGTACCTAAGAACTCGAAAAGAGTTTACTGATTACGATTTTGAGGGATCTTCATCATCATATTTGATCGACGTACTCGCTTATAACACATATTATACTGCATTCAACGCTAACATGGCATTGAATGAGGCATTTCTTGAGACAGCGACTGTTAGAGACAACATTGTAAGGATAGCAAAGCAGTTAAATTACACTCCTAGGTCTATAAAAGCGTCTAGGGCGTGTCTACAGATCACCGCACAGACCACAATTGGTCTAAATGGTACTACTTACCCAGAATTTGCTACTTTAAGGAAGGGTGATGTCTTTGTTGCTAACAATGATAACGATAATTTCACCTTTACACTGACTCAGGACATCCAAGTATCTGTTGATAGCTCTACTGGTATAGCAAGTTTTGATAATGTACTTGTTTATCAAGGAAATTTACTTACTTTTAACTATACAGTCGATTATACACAACGTCAGGACTTCGTAATTCCTGGAGAAAACGTAGATACGAGTCTTTTGGTGGTTGACATCTCTCCAAATGCTCAATCTTCGGAAACTGACACCTACAATCTTGCTACAAACGTAACTTCTGCTAATGCTACAAGTAGAATTTACTATTTGGAAGAGACAGATGACCTAAGATACCGTTTAGTCTTCGGAGATGGGTCTATTGGACGTAAATTAGTCGATGGTGAGTACCTTACTCTCACTTATGTCAGCACAAATGGTGTTGAAGCTAACGGATGTAAGAATTTTGACTACATTGGTAACATAGTTGACTCTGATGGAAGGGTAATACCTCCTGCTGCTATGGTAGTCACTACAAAAGACGCTGCTCAGGACGGTGAAGACCGTGAAACTGGTCTATCAGTCAAGTTTAGAGCACCTAGAGCATATGCAACCCAAAATAGAGCAGTTACAGAGACAGATTACGAGCATATAGTCTCAGAAATCTATCCACAGGCAGCTTCTGTTACTGCATACGGTGGAGAGAAGTTAAATCCACCAGTTTACGGAAAAGTTTACGTTGCTATTAGACCAAAAACAGGAAATAAGTTAAATGCGACTACAAAACAGAAGATTAAAAACGATTTAAAGAAATATTCGGTTGCTTCTGTTGAACCAGTCATCATTGACCCAACAAGTTTCTACATGATTCCAAAATCTTACGTTTACTACAGTGGAAACGATACTGCACTCACTGGAGCACAACTTGGTACTAAGATTTTACAAGGAATTGACGCATTTAACAAAAATGGTCAAAATAACAGATTTGGTGGTCGTTTAGATGGATCCAAATTCGGATCTATGATCGATAATAGTGATACATCAATTTCAGGTAACGTTACTCAGATGACTTTGGGTAAAAACCTTGATAAATTTGTATTTGGTAATGTGTTTACTCAATGTCTTGACTTTGGTAACCCACTTTATGATCCAAGCAAGTACTCTGGCAATCCAGATGGAGGTACTGGTGATAATACGGGAGTTTCCTGTAAACCATCCTTCTCAGTTGCTAAATCTGGTACATTTTATGCCACTGGTTACACAGAAGACCTAGTTAATCTCACTTTGAGTGATGGAGCAACTGATGCTGCTGTAACAAGTACTGGTTTATCAACAAACGTCACAAATGAGGTCTTAGTACCTGTAAATATAAGGGATGATGGCACAGGAAATCTAATTCTAGTTACAACAAGGGATGAGACAGAATTAGTACTAAATCCTTCTGTTGGAAGTGTTGATTATTCAACTGGACAGGTTTGTGTGGGTCCAATTGCGATCCAAGGCACTCCAGACAACACTGAGAGACTTCCAATCCAAGTATTACCTGCTGGTGGATCTATATTGATTCCACCTGGCGATGATCCTACCATCTTTAGCCCATCAGTCAATCCAATTGACTACACAATCAATGACACCGCAATCCCTGCCTTTGATCCTAACAATTTCAATGGTTATAATTTCGGTGACTTAGGAGGTATAAATATCATTGATTATCCAACAGATACATTCACGTATCCAGTAAGCGAATCCTGTTTCTAAATAGATGTCACCGATAACAAAGAATATCAACGTCTCTGATAGGGTCGAGAGTCAGTTACCTGATTTTATTCGACAGGAAGATAGACAATTAGTCAATTTCCTGTTTGAGTACTATAAATCTCAGGAAAAAACTGGTAGACCTTATGATATCCTCAACAACTTGATGAGGTATCTTGATCTTGACAATTATACGTCAGACGAGCTAGCGAGTAGCACAAGTTTACTAAAGGATATTGGTGTAAGCGATCCTAAGATCGAAATTGAGTCTATTGATGGATTCCAGAATCAAAATGGATCCATAATGATCGATAATGAGGTCATCTACTACGAGGGCGTGACTCGTGGTCCTGATGTCATCATTACACCAGGTGTTTCCTTTCCACAGTTTAATAAGAAGAAGCAACAGCTAGAAAACCCATTTACATCTTTTGATGGTGTTGAAACTGTCTTCCCAATGAGTTTCTTGGGTACTCCTGTAGCACCTCCTAGTGCAGAGCACCTTATTGTTATTACATACAATACTATGTTAGTGCCTGGCACTGATTATAGTATTAATGGTCTAGATCTTGTCTTTGATGTAGCACCACGTGATAGAAGTGGTGGAGACGATTCAGAATTTACTAGAGTTACATATTTGGTCGGTTATGCTGATCAAACAATTAAGGTTGCAGATAATATACCTTGGCAAGAGTGGCAGAATACAAAAATATATCCTTTAAGAATTGATGGAGTCGCATATACTCCAACTTCTGAGATTGGGTTAATAATTAACAAGAATGGAAGGTTACAAGTACCCTATGAAGACTTTACTGTTTTCAAAGACAAAGTTGTCTTTAAAAATCCTATCGGAGCTGCAGATCTTATTCATATTAGGACTGTTGAATATGTTGCTCCTTCATATGGGTCTGGAGCCAAGGCTATTGCTAAGGTTGACGACCTAGGTCAGATACAAGCACTTATTCCTAAAGAAGGTGGTAGTAAGTATCGTCTAGACTTTAACCCAAAGGTTACTATTAGTCATGATGCTGGTAATACTGCTACTGCTAAGTCATTAATTGGTGGTATTAAGGATATTAACCTTTTAGACGGTGGTCAAGGTTATACTTCGTATAACCCACCTATCCCAGTGGTAGTTGGACCAGGAGATGCTAACGGTACCATTGCACAACTGTCTTTAACAGTTAATGATGAGACTGGAATGGTTGATTCACTTACTATTGAGAATAGTGGTAGTGGATATAACTTCATTCCTGCAATATCCTTCAAAAACCCTGCTGGTGCTACTATTGGTGCTCCTACTATTGATGGAGAAGGTCGTGTTAACATAGGATCCATTGAAGTACTTACAATGGGTAGTGGATATAGCAATCCACCTATTGTTTACATAGATGCTGCTCCTGATGGTGGTATCAATGCTCAAGCATTATCAAAGATTAACCAAGATGGTCAAGTATACGAAGTACAGGTAGTTAATAGAGGTAGGGGTTATGTAACTCCACCTAGAGTAAAGATAATTGATCCAATTGGTGCTCAAGTCCTTGATGTAACTGTTGCATCTGGGTCTGTTACTAATATTGAGATGTTAACAGGTGGAAGTGGTTACACTGATGCTCCATCTGTCTATATTGTTGATGATAGGAAGGATGGATACGGAGAACTCGTAGGGGGTACTGGTGCTACTGCTGCTGCCACCATTTTCAACGGTGAAATCACTGATATCAACATTACCAACTTTGGTACTGGTTATTCTGCTGAATTTCCACCTAAAATCTACATTGCTGATCCAAGATCTGCTAGAGCATCCGTAGATGTCGGTTTTGACCAAGTTACTGGTTTTGATATTATTGAAAAGGGTCAAGATTACTCTCCTAGTGCATTCTTAGGATGTTCTAGAGGTGTTTCTGGTCCAGTTGAGTACGACAACCTTCATAACGAGATTTATGCTGGAGAAGCAGCATTAAGGCAGTCAAATCACCTTGCTGGTGGCACAGTTGTCAATTTAGACTCACTTTTCATTAAAGAAGTCTTTGATAAGTTTAGAAGGCAGTATTTGCCGACTATTGACATTGATTTTAGTGAAGTTAACCCAGTTCAGGTCATTAAAAACATTAGTGACTTCTATGTTTCAAAAGGTACTAAATTAGCGACTCAATATCTCTTCAAAATCCTATTTGGACAAGAAGTTGACCTTTATTATCCAAAAGACGAAATTATTAGTCCATCTTATGCTACTTGGGTTGTAGATACCGTTTTAAGAGCAGAATTGCTTGAAGGTGACCCAAATGATCTGTTAGATGCTCAAATTAACCAATATGCCGATGATGTTGACACTAGCGTTGGAAATGCTAATGCTTTAATAGAAAATGTCATCACAATCATAGAAGGTACTGATACAATCTATGAATTAGCGATTTCTGAAGAAACTCTTACTGGTAACTTCATTATTCCTTACAAAACTCGTCTTGTTGAGCCTCTTTCGACTACGGGACAGATAATCACGGTTGACTCGACTATTGGATGGCCTGAGAGGAATGGTACCATTAGAATCAATGATGAAGAGCAAGTTCAGTATAAAGAGAAGTCCTTAAACCAGTTTATAGAGTGTACTCGCTCTAAAAACGGAATTGTCGAAGATTGGGATCCTGGTACCATAATTCAGTCAGATATTTACGTTTATACCAATTTTGGTACTGCTAACCAATGTAAACTAAGAGTACTTGGTATTGCAGAAGCAGGAACGACTGTTTTAAACAATACTGGTAGTTATTACCTTAGTGGAGACAAATTAAAGGTTGCAAACCTTGGATCTACTGCTGAAGAGCTCAGATTGCAATCTTGGTTGTATAACGTTAAAAAACTCATCCAAGTAACCAGTATTACCCCTGGTGGTGTTAATAACCAGACTGCAACTGTAATTTGCGATAACCCACACGGATTATTGGTTTCTGACCAAGTTACGATCTACGGTGCAAACCCAGTTGTCTATAACGGTACATTTACCGTTACATCACGTATTAACGAGTTTGAGTTCTCATATCAGATCAATACTCCAACTGAGATCATTCCAGCAGGTAATATCCTATTATCGGTTGACCTTAACAGAGGTAAGTCAGATGTAACCTCTATTAACAAGGTTATTAGTGAATTTACGACTAATATCCAAAACTCCTTCTTTAATGACCAATATGTCTATGTTGCTGCATCTGGACTACCAAACTACAAGATAGGTCCATTTACAGGGTCAGCATTGATCCCAGGCAACCAAAGAAAGCTATTAAGATTCCCTAGGACAGTTCAAACCATATCAGAGCGTCAAACTATCAATCCAGGTACTCCAATAGGATCATGGGTTAATGGTGTTTCTATTTGGTCTTATAAGTCAAGAGAATACATCCAGTATGGTCCTTTAACAAATATCACTGTAACTAACCAAGGTGAAGGGTATGATGCTGGTGCTAAACCTAATGTAGAGATAGAAGGTGGTGGAGGTACTGGAGCAGCAGCACAGGTTGTTGTAAACGGTAGTTTAGACAGTTTCACTGTTACAGCACAAGGTACTGGATACACTGAGTCACCTCTAGTATCAATCGTAGGTGGCGGTGGTATTGGTGCTACTGCACAAGCAGTTATCACTGGTGGTAGAGTAACAAGAATTTTAGTTGAGCAACCAGGTACAGGATATACTTCACAACCTCTAGTTTCTATTACAGGTGGTGGAGGTACTGGAGCAGAAGCAACTGCTAGTGTACGTGGTCCAATTCAAAGTGTTACTGTTACTAACTTCGGTAGTGGATATACTTCACTTCCTGATATTAAGGTTAACTCTGGTGAGAATGCTTTAGCACAACCAATCGTATTGAATGGTAGAATCGTTTCTATCGCTATTATTAACTCTGGTAATTCCTATACTACTGCACCTAACGTAATCATTAATGGTGATGGATTTGGTGCTATTGCACAAGCAACTATCGGAACTATTGGAGAAGACAAAGGACGTGTTTTAGGTGTAACTATTACCAACAAGGGTATTGGGTATACACAAGGTTTAACAACCGTTAGACTCGAAGCAGTGGGTCAATTAGCGTCATTTGCTCCTACAGTCTATCAGTGGAATAAAAACCTTCAATATGAATTAGTAGACAAATATGACAATGCAAGAGGTTATGTATTCACTGGATATAACAACCAGTTTGGTGGTGAATATGCACACCTTTCAGATCCTAAAGAATTAAGATATGTTGTTGGTGATAACGTATTTTTAAATCCTGTTACACAGAATTTCCAAGAATTAGCATCTAATTTCGAGCACTCACCTGTTATAGGTTGGTCGTTTGATGGTAACCCAATTTACGGTCCATATGGATATATCGATCCTACTGATCAGAATAGTGGTGTCAGAAGGATGCGTACTTCATATAAACTGAAAGCAAACGTTGTATATGATGAGATAACCAATCCTGATCCTGCTCGTATAGATGGTCCTCCTATATCAGGATATGCTGCTGGTACATTTGTAGATGACTATTTCTATGATTTCCAGTCTGGTGACTTAGATCAGTATAATGGTCGTTTCTGTAAGACACCTGAGTATCCAGGAGGCACCTATGCTTACTTTGTAACTATAGACGCTAGTGATGCAGGTCTTGCACAATTCCCTTATATCTTAGGTCCACAGTTTAACTCACTTCCTGATGCTTGGAACTTCTCTCAAGCAGCAACCCAAGAGAATATTCCTGATGGTGTTGTACGTTATAGAGATCCATATACTGATGTTGATATTGATATTGATCGTCAACCTAACCAGACTGCTGATATATTCACTACTGAGATAGAAGGATATCCTATTATCTTTGAAATACAGGATAGTAATAATGATGGTCTGATTGACGCTAACGAGCAACAAGAATTACTAGAGATGTCTGAAGAGGCAACTCTACAAATATATGATTATTTCCCAAGAGTATCAGCAGAGTCTAGAGTTGATATTGAAGTTGAGACAACTACTCAGTTTGAGAATGCTCAGATTGATGGATTCGTTATTGAGAACCCAGGTGAGTCATATCAGGTAGATGACACCATATTCTTCGATAATGAAGGTACTGGTGGTTTTGGTGCTTCTGCTATCATCGAATCTGTTAAAGGACAAGATATTATTGGTTATCAGAAAGAGATTATTGGTGACCGTCCATATGGTGTTATAACAACATCTATAGGACATGAGTTGAGACAACAAGATGAAATTATTGTAAACTCACGTCCTGTCATTGATAACACTCAGAAAACCTTCAAAGTCAAGGTTGTGACTGGTGTTGAGAGTATTTCAGTAACTCAAGCAGGTACAGGATATAACGAAGATATTCCACCTACTTTTGAATTAATTACTGCATCTGGTCAAGATGCTTCTCTTCAATTGATACTTGAGAATACTGGACAGATTAATAGAGTTAATATCATTAACTCTGGTAATGGATACGATAGTGATAATCCTCCTCAGATAAGGGTATCACATCCTCAGCAATACAAGAAGACTCGTTATTGGATTACTGAGTACCTTGAAGCAACAGGTATAGTCAGTATACATGATATGGTAACGACTGAAGAGCGTTACACATATATTTGTGGTAGCTGCCTTGAGACAGATGGTGACCAAGCAGCAATTATTGTCAAATTTGACGACCTAGGCCAGAAGGTTTGGGAGAGAAACTTATTACCTCTTAATGCAGGTACTAAGAAGGCAGAATTCGTTAAGATGCATATCGATGCTACAGCAGAGAATGACATCATTTATATCGTTGGTCATACCTATGATCCTAACAACTCTGCATGGAATCCTGATATTTGGTTAGGTAAGTATGAGTCTGGATTTAACAATGCTAATGCACCAGATGGTATCCTTCTATGGCAGAAGGCAATTGCTGGTATCAGTGGTACCACAAGAAGAGATTGGATCACATCTCTAGCATTAGACCAGGAAGGTCGTATCTATCTTGCAGGTTATACAGACAGTAATTCACCTGATCCTAATGATATGTGGATCATTCAGTGTAATCTTGATGGTGACCTTGTAGAGAAGAGAAAGATTGCATCTGCTGATGATTCAGAGATGATTAATCAGATTAAGTGGATATCTGATGACAGATTCTTCTTTGTTGGTGTTAATGATGATAATGATGATTGTATCTTCGGTGTATTCTGGTTTGACGGTGCAAACCTTGAAATTGAATACATTAGACAGATTCCAACTCTAGGTGGATATGTAAGAAATCCTAAATTCGCTGTTGATGATTATGGCGATTGCCTCTTAGTTTGGGATGTATATAACAGTGTTTCTTCCAAGTACGATAAAGTACAAATCAGCAAATTCCCAATTGCAACTGCTAACAGTCAGTGGGAATGGCAGAAGACAGTTACTGTCAGTGGAGATATTGATTCAATTAGACATGCTGGTGTTAATGTAGATGTATTTGGTAACTATTCACTTGTTACTGATGTAATTGAAGAGCAGAACCAGAGATACTCAGTTATTCATTATCTGAAGTATGACGGCACAGTAATTAAAGAGACTAAGATTGATGATACTGCAAATATTGGTTTCAAAGCTAAGACACATACAGTAGATAACTCTGGTGACCCAATTATAGTACTTGATAGACAACAGTCTGATCAAATAGCATGCTATCGTTTCAATGATACTAATGATCTAGATTACGACTTTACTAAGCAGAATCTAGCAACGATGACATTCTCATCTATTCCTGATTCTACTTACGATGATGTAGTTTATAAGTTTGGTACTGGATCACTTAAGTTGAGTGCTCCTTCTCCTGTTAAACTTGCTTCTTACGGAATGACCGATAAGGAGTGGAGTTTCAGAGTATGGATGAGCATGAATACTACTGCTCATGCTACTAACCATAAACCAATCCTATTTGATGTTATTCCTATTGCTGGTGATAGTATACAAGTTGAATTAGATGGTGACCAGAATAGTGCAAACTATGAGAAGGCAGTACTTTATGTTAACTCAGTACAAGCAGCAACATCTGCTACTGCTGTTAACTGGACTGCGTTTGGTAGTGCTCAATGGGTGCATGTAACCTTCCAAAAGAGAGAAGAATCACTAGGTCTTTATCAGTATGAGTTATTCTTGAATGGTAATCTGGTTGTTAACTTCCAAAGTACTTCTGATATCAGTGTTCAAGAATTAGCAGTTGCAGGTAAGCATACTGGTGGTAATGCTGCTAACTGTTTCGTTGGTAACATTGATGATCTTGTAATAGACAACATTGCTCCTTACAATACTGCATACTCTGCACCAGGTGAAGAGATTCCTGTTACTACTGCTAATTCAGATTCTGTCTTAATTAAGTTTGATAGACTCCATTCTAAGAGAGGCACCTTTACTCTAACTGATACTACCAAGTATACAGATATAGCATTTACAGATATTGAGACTACAACGACATGGGTTGATTTAGGTCTCTCTGCGCTATCTGCATGGACTCCTGGTGCAGGTGGTTTACAGATTCTGGATATGTCCCAGGTCATTGCTACATTAAACCCAAGCACTTATACATTTACTACTAATAAAGCTGAGTATGGCACTAAGACTTCTACGATTCCATCACCATTAGGTAAGAGACTTACTATCGCTGCTGACGTTATTAGTAAGTTCTATATGCGTGATGCTCTCTATCAGAAGATAGACAACGTAATGGAGTTTACCTTCAGTCAAGATCTTAAGTTGACTAAGGGTACTATCTTACAGCAGTTTAATGATGCTGGTGTTACTCAAGCATATGGTACTATCGTAAACGTGCCAGAAGGCACCTTATTAAACCCTGGATACGGTAATAAGTATCAAGTTGGTAAGATATATGGTACATTCAATAATACAGATCGTTATAGGACTGTTGCTGGAGATGTTAACCAGATTGAAGGTACATACTTCGATACTATTGAAGAAGAAGATCCATGGGCAGCAGGTACCGCATATATCCAAGGAGATACCGTTTATAACGGACAGAGAATTTATCAAGCACAAGGTGCTGGTACTTCAGGTACTATTGCACCAACACATACTGCTGGTGTAGCAAGTGATGGTGTAATAAACTGGGCATTCCTTGATGCAGCAGGTAAGTTTACTATTGATCTAACTCAGCATCCATATCCTAGACCTCAGTGGACTGGATTGGATATGCCTGAGTGGTTACCAGATCGTCTCTACGTCGTTGGACAGAGAGTTTGGTATAAGTTAAACATCTATCAAGTTGCAGTTGGTGGAGGCGGTGTTAGTGGTAATACAGCACCCGTACATACTACTGGTGATGATACTGATGGTGGTGTAACTTGGTCTCACGTTTCTACTGAAGAAGCAATCAGTGTATACACTAGATTGATGCCTTATGATCAAGGTAACAACTATATGGTTCAGATCATGGAGGTACAACCAGGATCTGTATACATTCCAGGAGACGTTGTTTCTATCAATTCTGGTAATGTAATTCTTGCTGAAGATGAAAAGAGCACTGAGATTGTCGGATTTGAATCAGTTAAGAAGATTCGTGTTACTGCTCGTTTAGAGAAAGATATCATTAGATCATCTACTGTAAGAACAGAATATGTCTATGCAACATCAAATAGTGCTCATAACTTCAATGCTGGTAATATAATCTTCACTGAAGGATTTACTACAGCTCAGTTTAATGGATCATTCTTTATTGATCAGATTATAGGATCAAGAGAATTTACCTTTGCTATCAGGGCAGTGGCCGACTCTGACCCTGCATTTACTAATAATGCTATTGCTGGTGTTAACATCTATGCGAAACACCCAACTTTAGAGTTTACTAGAAATCATCAGTACGTATTTGATCTATCTGACGTTTCTAACTTTGGATACTACCTATCATTCTCTCAGGACAACCAGTATAAACTGGAATACTCCTTTAATAACATTGAGAGATCTGGTACTCCAGGTATTCCAACATCCCCAGCTCCATTCGTTAAGTTCTCAGTATTAGGTGATGTAACGAATATTTCCTACTACTTCGATCCATCAAGAACAGGGGCGGACTCACCAGTAGGTCCAAACAGCTTTATTGATGTCATCAAAACACCGTTTGATGGTACATTCAGAATTAGTGAAGTACCAACAGATACCACATTCAAATTCCCACTTCTGAAGGAACCAGAAAGGATGAATGCTGAGGTTGGAAATGATGAATTTGAAGATCCATATTCATACTATTCAACTACTTCTCTAAGAGCAGTTGGTCCTATCAATACAATTCAACTGGTTTCTCCAGGTGGATTCTATCAGAAATTACCTATCATTAGTGACATTGCATCCTTCAGACAGATTGAGAAGGTTGTTGTTAATGATGGAGGTACTGAATATGCTCCTGGTGTCTACTATGACGTACCTATATTAGGAGATGGTGAAGGTGCTAAGGCAACCGTTACTGTAGAAGTTGATGATGAGATTGGATCAGGTACTATTACAGGTGTTGCTGTAACTGACCCAGGTAAAGGTTATACATTTGCTTCTATTGATATAGACGCTATAACTGGTATCTTAGGTCAGACCCTTGCTGGATCTGGTGGTAGTGTAAATGTTGTTATTCCTTCTGAAGGATCTGGTGCATCTGTCTTCTTAACAGGTACTAACATTGGTAAGATTAAGAGACTGAAGAATAATGAATTTGGTTTCGGTTATTCACATGACTATACCTTAAAACCAGAGATTACC